>ENA-OQBT01000498-OQBT01000498.1-human-gut-metagenome-genome-assembly--contig:-NODE-498-length-23533-cov-6.653849_pt1 | contig 23533 bp, 33 predicted proteins | sample MGYA00242749_ERZ504557 | MGnify/ENA primary metagenome ERZ504557 (study PRJEB26092, sample SAMD00036243) | human gut metagenome | host: Homo sapiens | study: EMG produced TPA metagenomics assembly of... | reverse complement strand
AAAGAAATAAAAAAAACGAGAAAAGGCATGCCAGGTAAACCGGCAGACCTCACTCATTATAGCAGCTTATCAAGCTAATGATGCATTACTCAGCAGAGATAGCACCAACTGGACAGGCCTCAGCGCATGTTCCGCAGTCAACACAAGCGTCTGCGTCGATTACATAATGCTCATCTCCCTGAGAAATAGCCTCGTTCGGGCACTCACCCTCACATGTTCCACAGCTAACGCATTCGTCAGAAATTACATATGCCATAATTGATATCCTCCTTTTAAATTGTGTATTGTATGTATCCCCTACCAGGATTCTATTCCCATTCTAATATATCTGCATAAAGAATACAAGTATAAATTTATAAACAAAACTGAAAATTCGTAACCCGTTGATTCCATTCCGGATTCGTATTATAATAGCAGAACGGAATGAAAATATTTCGATAAAACAGTAAAGGAGAATACAATCATGGCAAAAGTTACAAAGAGCATGCTGATCGGAGAACTGCTCACTGTAGACCCGAATATCGCACCGATCCTGATGAGAGCAGGAATGCATTGTCTTGGCTGCCCGTCTTCACAGATGGAATCTCTGGAAGAAGCAGCAATGGTCCATGGCCTGGACGCAGATGTCCTCGTAGCTCAGATCAATGATTTTCTTGGTGAGTAATAAACAGAAGCTTTTTTGCTGAAACAAAAGGACCGCTGTCGGGAAATGCAGATCATATGGATCGCATTCCGACAGCGGTTTGTTTGTCTGTAGGATATTTGGTTTGTCAGATATTCAGAAGCTTCTGAAGTGCATGATCAGCGATCAGTGCACAGTGCTCTCTGAGGTAGGCTTCACCGGCTGGTGTGAATGCGCGGCCGATGCCATACTCGGAAAGGATATTGCAGACCTTGTTAAATTCTTCAGGTGTACAGTCTGACTGATGAAGTACCAGCTGATAGACACCGTCTTCTCCTTCACGATAGAGAGTATTATCACCGGTAAAGAAACCATTCATACCATGAGATGCGGCAATAACATCATCCAGCCCCGGGAAAGAGTACAGGCGTATAAGCTTTACAGAACTCTCAGCCGGCTGCTGTGATGCATCCGGAGTTTCTGTTGCCTGAGAGGCGGAAGTTTCCGCCCTTTTTTCTTCCGGTTTCTGTGAAAGATCCTTAAGCTTGGATTCACAGAGCTTCTGGAAGATATCGATGATATTGTCAGCGCCATCGATCTCTACGGTATCGGAAGGTTTGTTGCCCTTGAAGGGTGCAAATTTGGAAAAACGTGTATCCAGTTCTTCAGGATCTTCCACTTTAGTGATAATGAGGATAATACTTTCGGCATTGACAGGAATAGCTCGATCATCAGAGGAATATTATCTGCTTCAAAACCAAATTGTATCTGTGCCTGCTGCATCATATCACGAAAGAGACGTTTGGCTTTTTCGGTACCGTATGCAAGTTCGCTGATACGGATCTGATGACTGTCCAGATCTTCTTTCGTCAGGGTACAGCGGATCTGATTTTCATTGATTTTTTCTATTTTCATATGATCACATCCTATAGGTAAATAAATTTAATCTTTTACATACTGTATTATATAACAGTTATACACAAGATGTAAAGATGTAGAAACCGGAGAAAAAAGAAAATTTCTGATTCTTTTATAAAAGACTTGCATCTGAAGGGAAATCAGGTATAATGAAAAGCAGAAAAGCTGTCTCCTCCCGGAAACAAGAAGACAGTAACGATAACTTAAAGTCATATTTTTCTGAAGATAAGGATTCTGTGTGAAATTCATCGGCGAGTCTGTCGGTACACAGAGAAATTTCCCCCATTTTATTATTTATATTTTATTACAAGTATCATCCTAACAGGGAAGTTGCAGCTTTTCGAGAACCATTGCTGGTGTTTTCTGAAAATCTAACCAGGAAAGGAGGTCGGGATACGCCAAATATATCACAGGAAAAAAAGAAATCCGCAAAACCCCTTCGAAGGGAGCTGGAGCTTTATCGTGAGAACGGAGTTTCTCTTTATCTCAATGGAGCACCAAGCACTCCGAAAAAAATCGCAAAAGCCTGTCAGATTGCGGAAAACGGGGTCTATATGCGGGATTATACGGAAGATGAAGACGGCCATATCGCCTGTGTAAGCTTTGATCTTATTCGCAAAGAATGACCGTACATAAGAAAAAACGGTTCCCCGGATAACGATCATCCCCTGCACTCATGCATACCATACGGGGAACCGAAATTCTAAAGAAATTGTGAAAAATTATTAAAAGTCGATTTTTATAACGAAATGTAGACAAGATATGTTATAATGAAACAAATTATGACATTTTATACCGAAAGGAAAAAAACATGATAAAAAAACACATACCGGTCCTTGTGGTAGGTCTGCTGATCGTTCTGGTCGCTCTTGCCGGAGGGGCTGTTTACGGGATCAATAAGCTTATACCAAGCAGGAAACAGATGAATCTGACAGAATACTATGGCCAGAATGCAGACGGTGAGGCTGCGTTGATACTTGGAACTGAGAAACTGGAAGAGAAGGCACTTATTTCAGGAGAAGATGTATATCTTCCGCTGGATGTAGTGAACGGATATTTGAATCAGAGATATTACTGGGATAGCGAAAACAAGAAGATACTGTATGCAACACCATCCAGTCTCACGGAGGAACCGGCTTCAGATAAGGCAGACGGAAACGTGTGGCTGAAGGATGACACGGTTTATCTGAAACTGGATTATGTAAAAAAGTATACAGATATCGATTCTTATATAGAGCAGGATCCTGCAAGGGTTGCGATACAGTACAAATTTACCAATGTGGAGACCGTGACCACGAAGAAAGATACCGTGATCCGTTACCGGGGCGGGATCAAGGCGCCGATCCTTTCCAAACTGGCGAAGAATACAGTTCTCCGGCTGATGAATGAAGGAGAGGACTGGGATCAGGTGGCAACCGATGACGGTTACATCGGTTATATTCCGAAGAAAAAAGTAAGTGCTGTGGATACAACGGATTATGAAAGGGATTTTAAAACAGAGTCCTATACATATCTTACCATGGATGAGCCGGTGAACCTGGCATGGCACCAGGTTACCAGCACAGATGCAAACAGCTATTTCGCAGATGCGGTACAGAATATGACAGGCGTGAATGTGATCTCTCCAACCTGGTTTTCTGTAACGGATAACTCCGGAAATATTTCAAGTCTTGCATCTGGGGAGTATGTGATGCAGGCACATGAAAAAGGACTGAAGGTATGGGGACTGGTGGATAATTTTAATGAGAACATGAGTACCACAGAAGTTCTTTCAAAAACCAGTTCAAGGCAGAATCTGGAGAATCAGCTGATCACTTATGCACTGAAAGCAGGAATGGATGGAATCAATGTTGATTTTGAATCTTTGAGTGAAGGAGTAGGAATCCATTTCCTTCAGTTTTTAAGAGAGCTTTCTATCCAGTGTCACGCCAATAATTTGGTACTGTCTGTAGATAATCCGGTTCCGGAAGATTTTACCAGTCATTATGACCGTGCGGAGCAGGGCAAGGTTGTGGATTATGTGATCATTATGGGCTATGATGAGCATTACGTAGGCTCCGATGCCGGTTCTGTGGCATCTCTGCATGGGTAGAACAGGGGGTTAAGGATACGCTTTCAGAAGTAGCGGCTCAACGGACGATCCTTGCGATTCCGTTCTACACAAGGCTCTGGAAGACTACAGATGGCGGTGCACTGACAAGTGAGGCCATCGGTATGGCTCAGGCACAGCAGACGATCAGTGATAACGGAGCAGAAACATACTGGGACAAGAAGACAAGTCAGAATTATGGAACCTATGAAGGGGACGGTGCCACATACCAGATCTGGCTGGAGGACTCTAAGTCTATTGCGGAAAAGGTTAAACTGATCAAAAAATACAAACTGGCAGGTGTGGCAGAGTGGAAGCTTGGATTCGAGAACAGCGGGATCTGGAGCGTGATCACAGAAAACCTGTCATAAACAGAAGAAAACATTGTGATCTTCACAATGCTAAAAACACTCCCGGCAACATATATTAAAATAAATATGCCGGGGGTGTTTTGCGTTGAAAAAACATTTCATAGAATTGGCAATGGCAGTTCTTATGCTGGTCTGTTTTTATATTCTGTCATGGGAAGCGGCAGAAACTGCAGGCAGACTTATAGATGTATCCGGAAATATAAAAGCAGATCAGGTGATCTTGGTGGATGCCGGCCATGGCGGTATGGATTCCGGAATGGTGGGAATCGGTGGACTGAAGGAAAAAGGGATCAATCTGGATATTGCCATGAAACTTAAAGGGATTCTGGAAAAAAAAGGCCTTGCCGTAGTGATGACCCGGGAAGAAGATAAAGGTCTTTATGAAAATGGTACAAAAAATATGAAAGCACAGGATCTGCAGAATCGTATTGAACAGATCCGGAAATATGAACCGGTGCTTTCTGTGAGTATCCATCAGAACAGCTACAGTGATCCCGGAGTAAAAGGTCCACAGGTATTTTATTATGAAGATTCGGAAGGCGGAAAAGCACTGGCACTTGCAATCCAGGAAAACATGAACCGGAAGCTTTCCATTGTACGGCCCCGGGTGGCAAAAGGAAACAGGACTTATTATCTTCTGAAGCGAAGTCCAGGTGTGATCAATATCGTAGAATGTGGATTTCTTACAAATCCGGAGGAAGCCGCCCTGCTGCAGACAGAGAAGTATCAGAGAAAGGTAGCAGAGGCTGTGGCTGATGGAATCGTTACATATCTGAAAAAACAGAAGGAAAACGAAAATAATTGAAAAAAATGTGAATAGCCTTTTCATAGGAAGGTGATTCTGCTATACTTTACGTGAATTAAGGAGAATCCTATGCTTGGAATCATTTATCTTATATTATGTATGTTAACAGGAATGGAAATGGCAGGATGTCTGTTTCCGCGTCAAACAACTGAAAGAGGAAACAGGATATGGGTGGTCCTGCCGGCAGCGTTTGGGATGGGAATCCTGATGCTGACCTGGGCAGTCTATATTCTTTCCTGGATGTTCAGCATATGCGCGGGGGCAGAGCATCCTCTTTTTTATGGAAATCTGATCGTATTTCTGGTAGATATCCTGCTGCTTTCGGGAATCTTCCGGTGGAAAAAGAAAAAACAGCAAAAAATGTTTGTGATATCCGAACGGATGATCAGCAGAAAATGGATCCTGAAAAAAGAGCTTCTGCTTTTTGGCATTTTGACGGTTTTTGTGACATGGATGATGTTTTACGTTTTCCATATGAAAGACGGCATTCTGTACTCCGGCTTTTCGGTATACGGAGATTATGCACCCCATACGGCAATGATGCGATCTTTTTCAAGGGGAAATAATTTTCCTACCCAGTATCCGCATTATGGCGGGCAGGATGTGAAATATCATTTTATGTTCCAGTTCCTTGTGGGAAATCTGGAGTATCTGGGCCTTCGTCTTGATCTGGGATATAATCTGGTAAGCATCCTGTCTCTGGTGGGATTTCTTATGGTGCTTTACGGGATCAGCTACCGGATGTTCAAAAGGCGTTCTGGGCAGGGGCAGCTGCCATTTGTTTTCTTTTTTTCCGCAGCGGAACAGCGTTCTGGCGTTATCTGTGGGAACATCTTCAGGCGGGGGACCTTGTACGGACTCTGGAAGAAAATACGGCGTTTATCGGTTATACTACCAATGAAAACTGGGGATTATGGAATTTCAATGTATATCTGAACCAGCGTCATCTGGCTTTCGGCCTTCTGATGGCAGCTGTAGCGGTATGGATCTTTATGGATTGGGTGGAAGCCGGATGTAGTCACAAGGAGCAGGGCTTTTTGTGGGTCTGCAACCGTTTTTTTACAAAAGAAGCCTGGATCTGCAGAAATGTGGGTACGGCGATCCTTCTGGGGCTGTTTCTGGGATTAACTGCCTTCTGGAACGGAGCTGCGCTGATCGGCGGCCTTCTGATCCTTGCCGGACTGGCAGTGTTTTCTGACGGTAAGCTGGATTATGTGATCTGTGCCGGACTGGCAGTGCTTTTTTCGGAACTGCAGTCGAAGATCTTTGTGTCGGGAAGTGTTATGAGTCCATCCTTTTACTGGGGCTTTCTGGCAGACAATAAAAGCATTTCCGGTGTACTCTGGTATCTGGTGGAGATCAGTGGATTTTTCTTTGTGGGAATGATCGTGGCAGCAGTATTTCTGAAGAGAGGTCAGCGGGCAGTGCTGATGGGCTGTTTGCTTCCAATGGCATTTGCATTTCTGGTATCTCTGACTCCGGACATCAATGTCAATCATAAATATGTGATGATTTCCTATGCCTTTGTGACAGTTTTCTGGGGATGGATCGTAAGATGTGTTTTCCTTGCAGGGAAAAACAGCTGGAAGAAATGGGCCGGTCGCGCAGCGGCAGCGGTCCTTTGTATCTGTCTTAGTGCAACGGGGATCTATGATTACGTGATCATCTTAAGAGACAACGATTCCGCACACAGGATGACTGTAAATATGGAAAGCAGCCTGACGGACTGGCTCAGTGCAAATCTTAAGAAAAATGATCTTCTGCTGACACCGGAATATACCATGAACGAGGTCACCATGTCCGGTGCCATGCTGTATTGCGGATGGCCTTATTATGCATGGTCTGCAGGGTACGATACGGGCTATCGTGCTGGCCAGGCAGTGCTTATGTATACCACGGATGATCCGGAGCTACTGAAAGCTGCCGTAAAACAGGAACAGATCACATATATCCTGTTTGAGAGGATATGGAATTTGAACAGCAGGAATGTCGTGAGGATATCATCAGGGAGACATATCCACTGGTGTATACCTCAGAGGATGGGAGAATAAGAATCTATGAAACATGACAGCTATATATCATTATGCCGGCATATAATGAAGAAAAAAATATCGGGACCGTGATCGAGCAATGGTATCCGGTAGTGGAGAGGATCGGCGGGGACAGCCGCCTGGTGATCCTGAATGATGGCAGCAAAGATGCTACCTACAAAAAAATACAGAATTATCAGAAAAATCATGACCGTCTTATCGGAATCGATAAACCGAATGAAGGACATGGAGGAACAATACTCAGGGGATATCGTTACGCAGTAGAAAAAGGTGCCGATTATATTTTTCAGACGGATTCAGACGGCCAGACACTTCCGGAGGAATTCTGGCAGTTCTGGGAAAAACGTCAAAAGTGCGGGCTTCTTATCGGCTACCGGCAGAAAAGAGAGGACGGGCTTTCCAGGGTTTTTGTGACAAGAGTATTGCGACTTGTGCTTTTCCTTATTTTTGGAACCTGGGTAAAAGATGCAAATACGCCATATCGGCTGATGGATGGAAAACAGCTCGCCAAAGTACTGAAGCGTATCCCAAGCGGATTTTTCCTTTCCAATGTGCTGATGACTGTGATCTATGAAAAACATCATCTTTATGTGGAATATATCCCCATCACATTCCGACCGAGACAGGCCGGAAAAAACTCTATCAACATGAAACGGATCATAAAGATCGGAAGACAGGCATTTGCGGACTTTATCCGTCTGCGGGGCAGGATCTGATACAGGAGGAACAGAAGGATGAAAAAAAAGATCAAAGAATTATTTCCGGAGTTGACTGCAGCAGTGATCCTGACAGTACTTTCTGCGTATCTCCTGGGAGGAGATGTATGGACATTCTGGACGTGGTGGCTGCTTGCACTGTTTATGGGAATGGTGGCAATGCCGGTCACAGGAAGGCTTTTCGGAGGCTTTGAAGACCGGGGCTGGCTTTTTTCAAAGGTACTTGCCATTGCGGTTACCGGATTTCTCACCTGGCTTCTGGTAGCGGTGGAAATTCTTCCTTTTACAGCAGCAGTGTGTGTAGGAGTATCTGTGGCTGTTGGCATTTTGTGTGCTGTACTTTTTCATGTTCAGCTGAAGCAAGGGATTGAATGTTATCCGTCAGGAAGATCCGGTTGATCTTTCGGGAGGAGCTTTTGTTTTTTGGGATTTTTCTGCTGTGGACTTATCTGGCAGGATTCCGGCCACAGGCATATGGAACAGAGAAATTTATGGATTATGGCTTCATGGAGGCATGATGCGGAGCAAAACTCTTCCTGCACGTGATCTCTGGTATTCTCAGGGAACCATCAATTATTACTATGGCGGACAGTATTTTGCAGTATTTCTTACGAAGCTTACAGGAAGCAGAGTGGAAGTGACTTATAATCTGATGCGTACCTTTGTGGCAGCGTTTGCCTTTGTGTATCCGTTTTCGCTGGTCCGTCAGATGACGAAGGACAGGCTGTATGGACGGCTGGATGGAAAGAAGAAATATCTTCCGTCACTGGCAGGAATTACTGCAGGCATTGCGGTATCTATCGCAGGAAATGTACATTATATCGTCTATCGTTGTGTGTTACCGCTGATCCGGAAGATACAGGGAGTGGCAGAAACAGCCAGCTACTGGTTCCCGGATGCAACTCGTTACATAGGTATAATCCGGTGAATGACAGTGATAAGACCATACATGAATTCCCATGCTATTCCTTTGTTCTGGGAGATCTTCATGCCCATGTGGTAAATGTGATGTTTGTGACATTTCTGGTGGGAATGCTCTATGCATGGCTGAAATGATCCGAAAAAGAGGGCCTGAGCCTGAAAAACAGGAACGCAGTGTTTTCTGGCTGAGACAGCTTCTGATGCCGCATATCCTTCTGGCGTCCGTTTTTCTTGGCATGTTCCAGTGGACCAATTACTGGGATTTTGTGATCTATTTTGTAGTGACCGGTGGAGTTGTCCTGATCGCAAATATCATACGATTTGAGGGAAAGATAATCAGGATCCTGGCAGTGACGATCGTACAGGCAGTGGAGATCATAGGTCTCTCTTATCTGGTGATCCTGCCCTTTACATTGAAATTTGATACGATGGTACAGGGGGTGGCACTGGCACAGCATCATTCACTGTGGTATCAGCTTCTGATCCTCTGGGGACTTCCGGTGCTTCTTACTGTTTTGCTGATCCTGTCTGTCATCACAGAAAAAATGAGGGGACTGAAGCATAAAAGTCTTTACAGGCTGCTGGAGGCGATCACAGTTCCGGATCTTTTTGCAGTGATCATGGGCTTATGTGCTATCGGACTGGTTTTGATCCCGGAGCTTGTATATGTGCGGGATATTTATGAAAATGGAAATGCCAGAGCCAATACTATGTTCAAGCTGACGTATCAGGCATATATCCTTTTCGGAATGACAATGGGATATGGGATTTATCGTATGCTGGTGATATCCGGACAGAAGATCATCCGGATCCTTTCAGGTGTGGGGCTTTTTGTACTGCTCTGGACCGTGGGCTATTTCGGAAATGCCGTGCATTCCTGGTTTGGGGATGTCTGGAAGGTTTCGGAGTATCAGGGACTGGATGCAATTACATTTCTTGAGCAGGATTTCCCTCAGGATGCGTCGGCGATCCGCTGGCTGAAGCAGAATATCAAGGGCTCTCCTGTGGTGCTCGAGGCTAACGGGGACAGCTATACCGGATATGAGAGAGTTTCTGCATCTACGGGGCTTCCGACCGTACTGGGATGGTATGTGCATGAATGGCTCTGGAGAAATAATGTACCTGACCTCAATGAAAAAAGTGCGGACATCCAGACTATTTATACATCTACAGATGCAGAGACGGTAAAAAAACTGATCAGCCGTTATGATATTTCCTATATCTTTGTAGGAGGACAGGAAAAAGAAAAATACGGAACAGAGCTTAATGACCGTGTTCTTCAGAGTCTGGGAAGCATTGTCTTTGAAGATGATATGTCAGGAACCTACATTGTGAAAGTGGAGCAGGATTGACATTTTTTCCATAATAACGCTATAATGTAACTATTATGTAGCTATCTGTTAACGGATATGCTCAGCAGGAGATTTCTGCTGAGCAGTATACAGAAAAAAGTGACAGTTGCAGGATGGCAGCAGAGAGGAGGATATTATGAACAGAATCGACAGACTTTATATGGAAATGATCCATTATTATCAGGGGGATCCGAAGCATATCCAGCATTTTGTGAAGGTGCATGATCTTTCAAGGCTGATCGGCCAGAGTGAGGGTCTGGATGAAGATACGATGTATGTTCTGGAAGCTGCGGCTCTCGTTCATGATATCGGGATCAAAGTCGGTATGGAAAAATACGGACGCTCTGATGGAAAGACGCAGGAAGCAGAAGGTCCGGCAGCTGCCAGAGAGATGCTTACCGCACTGGGCTTTCAGGAGAGGGTGATCCGCAGAGTGGAATATCTGGTAGGACATCATCATACCTATAAGGATATTGACGGGCTGGATTATCAGATCCTTGTGGAAGCTGATTTTCTGGTTAATTATTTTGAAGATGGACTGGATAAAGAACATATAAAGAAAAGTGCAGAGAAGATCTTTAAAACAGAAACAGGTAAAAAAATAGTAAAAGACATGTTTTTCCCGGAGACTTTTCAGAAATCCGAAACCTGGGCACAGGATGCCCTTCAGGATTTGGAAGATTTTATTGAAGAGCAGGGGATTTATATCAGACAGTAAATGGAGCGTAAAATGAAAGCAGAAATAGCAGTTATGACAGCGGAGAATATAGACAGAAAGGCAATTGCCAGAGGTGGCGAGATCCTGAAAAACGGCGGGCTTGTGGCATTTCCCACAGAGACTGTATACGGCCTTGGAGGAAATGCCCTGGATCCGAAAGCATCGATGAAGATCTATGCAGCCAAGGGAAGACCTTCGGACAATCCGCTGATCGTACATATCGCAGATATCCGTGACCTGGATAAGATCGTTACGGGGGTTCCTGAAAAAGCCAGAATACTGGCTGAGAAATACTGGCCGGGTCCGCTGACAATGATCCTTCCCAAGCAGATATCGTGCCAAAGGAAACAACCGGAGGACTGGACAGTGTGGCAGTACGTTTTCCAAGTGATCCTATCGCACAGGAGCTGATCCTTGCGGCTGGCGGATATGTGGCAGCGCCAAGTGCCAATACTTCCGGAAGACCAAGTCCTACGACAGCAGGACATGTGGCAGAGGATCTGGGAGAAGCCATTGATATGATCATTGATGGAGGACAGGTAAATATCGGTCTGGAATCTACGATCGTAGATTTTACAGAAGACATACCGGTAGTCCTGCGGCCGGGATATATTTCCCTGGAAATGCTCCGGGAAACACTTGGAGATGTAAGGATGGATAAGGGACTGATCAAACCGGACAGCAAGGTCCATCCAAAAGCACCGGGAATGAAATACCGTCATTATGCACCAAAGGCAGATCTTGCCATTGTGGAGGGGTCCACAGAGGGTGTGATCGCGGAGATCGAAAAAAGAGCCGGAGAGGCTGAGGAGAAGGGACTGACTGTGGGGATCATCGCAACAGATGAAACAAAAGGCCGATATTCACATGGAATCGTAAAGAGTATCGGAAGCCGGGAGCAGGAAGAAACCATCGCGCATCATCTGTACGAGGTCCTGCGTGATTTTGACAGCTGTAATGTAAGTGCCATTTATTCAGAGGCATTTTTTACACCAAGAATGGGACAGGCGATCATGAACGCTTACTGAAAGCGGCTGGTCATAAAATTATCAACGTTGAGGAGGAGAAAGAAAATGATAGCACTGGGATGTGATCATGGCGGCTATGAGCTGATGCAGGAGGTAAAGAAGCATCTGGAAGAGAGAGGACTGGAGTACAAAGATTTTGGATGCAATGGTCCGGAATCTGTAGACTATCCTGTTTATGGAAAGAAAGTAGCACAGGCGATCGTGGACGGTGAGTGTGAGAAAGGAATCCTGATCTGCGGAACAGGTATCGGAATTTCCATCACTGCTAATAAATTCAAGGGAATCCGTGCTGCACTTTGTACAGATTGCTTTACTGCAGAGGCAACAAGACTTCATAACGATGCCAACATTCTGGCCATGGGCGGTCGTGTAGTAGGACCGGGACTTGCTCTGAAGATCGTGGATACATTCCTGGATACACCATTTTCCGGGGATGAGCGTCATATCAGAAGGATCAACATGATCGAGGATTGATCGATCAGTAAGAAACCAATAGAAAAAGAGGATTCTGTATGGATAAAAAAGGACAGAAACGACAGGGATATCTTTCCTGGGATGAGTATTTTATGGGTGTTGCCATGCTTTCCGGCATGCGTTCCAAGGATCCGCATTCACAGTTGGTGCCTGTATCGTAAGTGAAGATAACAAGATCCTGTCAATGGGGTACAATGGATTTCCAAAGGGATGCTCCGATGATGAGTTTCCCTGGGGAAGAGAAGGAGATCCGCTGGATACCAAATATCTTTATGTGACACACAGTGAGCTCAATGCCATCCTGAACTACCGGGGAGGAAGTCTGGAAGGTGCCAAGCTTTATGTGTCCCTGTTTCCCTGCAACGAATGTGCCAAGGCTATTATCCAGGCAGGGATCAGGACTATCGTATACGACTGTGATAAATATGCAGATACTCCGTCGGTGATCGCATCCAAAAAAATGCTGGATGCAGCCGGAGTCCGGTATTATAAATATAATCGGACAGACCGTGAGATCACCATTAAAGTGTAAAAGAGAACAAAAATAAGAGAAAAACAGTAGCCTGGCTCCTGATCCATCATATCATCAGGGCTTCCGCTGCTGTTTTTTATGAATGGTTAAGAATGTGCTTCGGAATGAGGATCTTCCGGTGCGGATAAGGCTGTGGGAGAGATCTTCTGTGGAAAACTTAAGCAGACTTTGAAAAGGTCACCGTCCAGATAAAGTTTAAAGGTGCCACCTTGAAGCTGGGTAAGGCTCTGTGCGATGGATAATCCAAGTCCGCTGCCTTCTGTATTTCTGGCAACATCGCCGCGGATGAAACGTTCGGTCAGTTCTTCAGCCGGAATGTTCAGAGGTTGTGCGGAAATATTTTTCAGGGTAAAGATGACTTGATCTTTTTCCAGAAGAACTTCTGCATAGACTCTTGTGTTCTCCATGCATATTTCAGAATATTGCCGAAAAGATTTTCAAGGATACGCCACATCCTTCTGCCATCGGCATAGATCATGGCAGGAGAATCAGGCAGATGTGTCATCAGGGTCAGATGTCTGTTTTCCATCCGTTCTTCGAATTCACCCATCACCTGGTAAAGCATTTCCACAAAGTTCAGTTCCGTCATTTCCAGAGAAAGATTTCCGGTACTGGCTTTGGAAGCTTCCACTACATCTTCGGTCAGACTTTTCAGACGATGTGCCTTTGAGTCCAGGATCTCAAGATATTTCAGTGCTTCCGGATCTTTGAGGTTCAGCCTTTTCAGCAGATCAATGTAATTGATGATGGAAGTCAGCGGCGTTTTCAGATCATGGGAGACATTGGTGATCAATTCGGTTTTCATACGCTCATCTTTGAGGCTTTTTTCCACGGCAGCGTCCAGCCCGTCACCAATGCGGTTGATATACTGTGCCATTGCTTTCTGATCACCACGGAGTTCCTTTTCCGGGATCTTGTAAGTGAGCTCTCCATCGGTGATCCGTTTCAGGCCATCAAGGAGGAGTTCCCGTCCAAGAGCAATTTTGTAGACGCAGAAAAGCGCACCCAGATCCAGAAGGAATAGAAGCAAAAACATCAGGAACCATCCATCAGATGCCGCGAGCAGGGCACTGAAGAAAAATTCAAGGAATAGAAATACGCCAAGTCCCACTATCATGCGGATTCTGCTGATGGTATTCCTAGAGAAAAAATCGATCAGTTTACCGGCTTTGCAAAGACACAGACGGGGAAGCTTCAGACATTTGCGAAGCAGGCTGTTTTTCCACAGGGTGCGAGCTTTGATCCTGCGGATCAGGCTTAAATAGCCGATCCAGAACAGGCACGTGATCAGGAAAATCGTGATACCCAGGATGATCAGGGAGGAGACAAGGTTATAGGTGCAAGCTTGCATGCTCAGTCCTGCGGTCAATACACCAAGTGCCGGGATACACACAAGTCCTGCTGCTGCTTCCGTATAGATCCTGTCAAAAAAGTTCAGTTCTGGCTGAACAGTGTCTGTATTACCGCTATCGGAATTTCTTCTTCCGGTGTGGACAGTAAGCCAGATAAAATCTATGATAAAGAGCAGAAAACTGATCATGGTGATCACAGCAGCCGGGATAAATAAAGTACGGTAAGTCAGGAAATGCTGTCTGTCAGTTTTAATGGAATCCTGTACAGGAAGGCTGGTATCATCGATCCAGGCAAGAAACTGCAGTTTTCATCGTATGTGGAATTTCGAAGGAGATCGATCCAGTTTCCTACAGAAGGGTTTGCAGCAGCAGAAAGATTCAGATTCATAAGACCATTCCGGGCATTTTTTTCATCTGTGGCAGCTTCGTTGACACTTAGGAACACGTAAGGCTTTTTGTCTGAAAAACCGGAAATATCAGTCAGGTCGGAAGTATAGGCTGCATCTGTATTTGTGAAGATTTTCTGTGAGGTGTTATCCGTATAGGCATAATGGATATTGGAATTATCACTGCTGTACTCATCCAGTGTCTGAGCAGCTTCTGTCCAGCTGGAAAAAAGATCCCGGGCATTATCCAGCTGCTCAAAGGCATCGTTCAGGTTCCCCTTGAAATTCCTGGTTTTGGATGAGGTGGAATTCATGTAATCCAGGAGACTGTCGTAACCTTCCGGTGCACAGGGGATTTCAAGGATCGGAGTGAGCATATTTGCCACATCTGTGTAAACCACGTTTCCGTTTTTGTCTGTGATGTTTTTCAAAGGTTCCTGTGACTGGATGCCGCCGTCTGCATATTCGGCGCTCAGAGCGGAAAGAATCCTCTCAGTCCAGTCTTTCTGGGAAATTCCCTCGTGCTTCAGGGCACCGGAGTTGGCATTTAGCTGCAGGACCCCGTCTTCCAGAGCCTTTTTGAAATCGGAATAGTACATATATTTTGTTTCACCCTCCGGGTGGTAAGGCTCAGGACGATCCAGCTATCATTGGAATGGATCGTCTGTGAGCTCCATTCCTTAAGATCATTGAAGGAATAGGCTAGTCCGGAGGTGTTTTTGAAGGAGAGAGAATCTCCGTTATAAAGCTCTCCGAGATCAATGTATGCATCTTCGTTTGTTTTATCCAGGATTTCTCTGGCTGAGATTCCGGACAGGATTGTGGAAGCTTTTGAGTAAAAGCTGTCAGCAAAAGCAGAGGTCTGTAAATAATCCTTTGTTTTAAGATCTTCTGCAGAGTCCATCCGGATACCTGCCTGGATCACCAGTGCCGCTGAAAAGACCATGATCAGAGGCAGGATAAGGGCAAGGACAAGAGCAGGAATGCGCATAAATGAACGGTTTTTTTCCGTATGTTTATTTTTATTCATAATACCCCTTTCTGAAGTACAGATACTTCATGGCCGGCTGGCTCACCGGCTCAGTTTTTCGATTTTATAACCCAGGCCCCAGACAACTTTCAGATAGCGGGGATCCCTGGGGTTGATTTCAATCTTTTCGCGAATGTGACGGACGTGGACGGCTACCGTGTTATCCGCGGCCAGAGCATCTTCATTCCAGATGCTCTCGTAGATCTGTGTGGTGGAAAAAACACGTCCGGGATTTTTCATGAGAAGAAGCAGGATATTATATTCGATGGGCGTCATCCGTACCGCTTCTCCATCTACCAGCACCTCTTTTTTGTCATCGTTTACCGTAAGACCTCCGGTTGTGTAGATGTGTTCCGATGCTGCCGGTGCAGCGGAGCCAAGCTGTGTGTACCGGCGCAGCTGGGATTTTACCCTGGCGATCAGCTCCAGAGGATTGAAAGGTTTGGTGATATAGTCATCTGCACCGATGTTAAGGCCAAGGATTTTGTCCGTGTCTTCAGATTTTGCGGACAGGATGATGATGGGCAGAGGATTGCTTTCCCGGATCTTGACTGTTGCCCGGATCCCGTCGAGACGGGGCATCATCACATCGATGATCAGCAGATCTACAGTTTCGCTGTTCAGGATATCCAGTGCTTCCTGTCCGTCATAGGCTTTCAGAATGTGATAGCCTTCCTGCGTAAGATAGATTTCGATAGCTTCCACGATGTCTTTGTCGTCATCGCAAACAAGTATGTTAGCCACTTTTTTTGTACCTCCCTGATGTTATTAGAATAGCAGCCGGAAATTAAGACGAAAGGGGTAAATTCTTAAGATTCCATGAAATCCATTGTACTATATTAAGGATATAGTGTAAACAGAGAAAGCCTTGTTGGCAGCAGACGTGATGTGCTAAACTAGTACTAGATAACAGAAAATAACGATAGTGGAAGAAAGATCAGGAGAAAAGTGAAAGTGGAGAATGAAAATAAAATCAGCAGTATGGCAGGGAGCGCGCACTGTACGGAAGAAATTATGTCAGCTTGTGCTCTTTGTCCAAGAGAATGCCTGGCAGACCGGGGGGCAGGGAAAAAAGGCTTCTGTGGCATGGATGAGAGAATTTATCTGGCAAGAGCGGCGCTTCATATGTGGGAGGAACCCTGTATCTCCGGAACAAAAGGCTCCGGGGCAGTGTTCTTTTCCGGGTGCGGGCTGCGCTGCTGTTTCTGCCAGAATCATGATATTGCCATCGGGAGCAGGGGACGGGCTGTAAGTGTGGAACGGCTTGGAGAGATTTTTCTGGAACTGAAGGAAAAAGGAGCTGCAAACATCAATCTGGTAACAGGTGCACACTATGTACCACAGATCATAGAGGCACTGGATATGGCCCGGAGGAAGGGTCTGGATATTCCGGTGGTGTATAATTCCAGCGGGTATGAAAAAACAGAAACCTTGAAGCTTCTGGAAGGATATGTGGACATTTATCTTCCGGATCTGAAATATCTGGATCCGGAGCTTGCACAGAAATTTTCTTATGCGCCGGATTATGTGCAGGCTGCAAAGGCTGCAATTAGAGAGATGGTGCGTCAGACCGGGAAATGTGAGTTTGGAGAGGATGGATACATCCGGAAAGGAACCATTGTCCGTCATCTGATCCTGCCGGGACATACAGGAAATTCCATAAAGGCTCTGAGGTATCTTCATGAAACCTATGGGGAAGATATTTATATCAGTATTATGAATCAGTATACGCCGGTGAGAAAATTTGTGGAATTTAAGGAATTAAACCGGAAAGTTACAAAAAGAGAGTATGAAAAAGTTCTGGATGCTGCTGTGGATATGGGGATTCAGAATGGATTTATCCAGGAAGGAGAAACTGCTTCAGAAAGCTTTATTCCGGATTTCGATTATGAGGGAGTGGAAAAAAATACTCCATAAATGGAAGGAGGCCGGTACTTTCGTACCGGCGCGTATGAAAAAGAAAAATATTATAGAAAGTTCATCACCTTCTATGGTTTATAATATACAGTAAAAATGTGAAGAAAGTGTGTCTAACATTTGAAATAAATGTGAAAAGAACAATTTATGCCACAAACATAGCAAAATATGACGAAAATTTATCAGAATTTCTTCCAGGTTTCACGAAGGAAAAGAATCAGGATCGGAAATAGCTCCAGTCGGCCGGCCAGCATATCGAAAGAAAGGACCAGCTTGGACAGCGGAGAAAAGATCCCGAAGTTTCCTGTAGGACCGATCAGGGAAAGACCGGGACCTACATTGTTTAAAGTGGTGACTACGGCTGTGAAATTTGTTACAAGATCAAATTCATCAAAACTGATGATAAAGATAGATGCAGCCACGATCATCAGATAAACGATCATATAAATATTGGTGGCACGCATAACTTCGTGAGACACCGCTTTTCCGTCCATTTTGATCTTTTTTACTGCATTGGGATGCAGATAAAGATGCAGTTCCTTGCGGACGGATTTTGCAAGAAGCAGAAGACGGGAAATCTTGATTCCGCCGCCTGTACTGCCGGCACAGGCACCACAGAAGGTAAGCAGTACCAGGATCGTCCTGGATACCGCAGGCCACTGGTTAAAATCCGTAGTGGCATAACCGGTGGTAGTGATAATAGAACCAACCTGGAAAAATGCCTGCTGAAGTGCTTCCCACACATTGTCAAACAGATGTCGGACGTTGAATGTGATCATCAGGCAGAAGCGATGATCACAAAGAAGTAGCAGCGGACCTCTTCAGATTTCAATGCCTGAGAAAACTTCCTGGTGAGAAGAAGAAAATAGACATTGAAGTTAACGCCAAACAGGATCATAAAGATGGTGATGACGATCTGAATATATAAGCTGTAGCTTCCCATACTGTCGGATTTGATTCCGAACCCACCGGTTCCGGCAGTTCCAAATGCTGCACAGAGACTGTCGTAAAGAGGCATCCCTCCAAGAAGCAGGAGGATGATCAGTGCAACAGTGAGCGCAATGTAGATCTTGTACAGGATCTTGGCAGTTGACTGGACTTTTGGAAGAAGCTTTCCTACGGAAGGACCGGGCTTTCTGCCTTCATAAGGTTCATATGATAGCCACCTGCCAGAGGCAGCAGTGTCAGGATAAATACCAGAACCCCCATACCGCCGATCCAGTGGGAAAAGCATCTCCAGATGTTGATGCAGTAAGGCATCTGTGTTGGATCAGAAAGGATACTGGAACCGGTTGTGGTAAAACCGGAAACGATCTCAAAAAAAGCATCGATCGGATTGGGGATAGCTCCGCTGAGTACAAAAGGCACAGCGCCGACAATACTGAGAACGATCCAGCTTAAGGCAGTGGTAACAAGACCTTCACGGGCGTAGAATGCTTTTTTGGAGGCTTGCGGTTGACCAGAGGAACACCGATGGCCAGACATGCCAGGATCGTGATTAGGAAGGCAATACCGGATTTTTCGCGGTAGATAAGGGCAGTGATGCCGGGAACCAGCATACAGACAGCCTCCACATTCATGATCCATCCCAGGATATAAATAATAATCGAATAATTCATTTGGCAGTACCTCTATTTTTCAAGTATATCTGTGATGTCGCGAAGCCCCTTGTGAGTGGTTACGATGATCACGGTATCTCCCACCTGGATCATATCCTGACCACGGGGAATGCGGATGCGGCCGTTGCGGTTCAGGCATCCCACCAGAAGATTTTTGCGGAGATTCAGCTCTGCAAGAGGGATATAAGTTACGGCAGATTCCTCACGGATCGCAAATTCCAGTGCTTCTGCATTGCCATCCAGAATATGATAAAGAGTTTCTACATTGCTGCCGATGCTGTTCTGAGTGGCACGGACATACTGCAGGATATAATCAGCAGTGATATTTTTCGGATAGATGACACTTCCGATATCCAGGGAGTCGATGACATCATCAAATTCCAGACGGTTGACCTTGGCAACCAGCTTGGCATCGGAGATGCTTTTGGCAAAGAGGGCAAGAAATACATTCTCCTCATCCAGATTTGTCAGAGTGACAAAGGATTCGGACTCGGAAAGTCCTTCTTCTAGCAGAAGAGAACGGTTCGTTCCGTCACCATTGATGATAGTCGCATCTGGAAGCAGTTCGCTTAAGTGCTCACAGCGGTTTTTGTTCTGCTCGATGATCTTGACACTGATCTTCATACCCAGAAGTGCATGGGCAAGATAATAGGAAATGGTTCCGCCACCTACGATGATACAGTTTTTGACCTGATTGGTCTTGAGACCGATCTTACGGAAAAATGCCGCTGCATTAAGCGGAGAGGCCAGAATGGAAACCATATCTCCGTCGTGTATAATGTGATCACCACCAGGAATGGATACATTGTCACGGCTTTCAATCGCGCAGACCAGAATATCACTTCGGAAAGCATCTGAGATCTGGGAAACGCTCATTCCGTCCAGCTTGAATTCCGGGAGAACTTTAAACTTGAGAAGCTCTACACGACCACGTGCAAAGGTGTCAATCTTGATCGCAGATGGAAAACGGAGAAGCCGTGAAATTTCCTGGGCAGCGGCAAGCTCCGGGTTAATGATCATGGTAACACCAAGACGTTCTTTGATGAATCCGATTTCTTTTTCATAAATGGGATTACGGACGCGGGCGATGGTCTGACAGTGGTTGGCCTTCTGCGCGATCAGACAGCAGAGAAGGTTCAACTCGTCAGAAGCGGTAACTGCGATCAGAATATCTGCAGTATCAACACCTGCCTCCATTAAAGTATTGATGCTGGCACCATTACCGACGATTCCCATAGCGTCGATATTTTCGCAGAGATCATTGATCTTGTCGGCAATAACGTCGACAAGAGTGATATCAATATCCTCTGCCTGAAGCTGCTCTGCAAGATTTCTACCGACTTTTCCGCAGCCTACAATAATTACCTGCATAATTTCCTCCTTCAATAGCCGGTCAGGGCTACAAATCATAAGTAAAAGCGCCCATCCGTGTAAAGATAGGCAAGGATATTATAGCACTGTATATCTGATTTTTAAACAGTAATATTTTCCTGTATATATAGAAAAAAATGGCAGAAAGATAGATATATGTGAAGGAAAGTGAACATTCCTGTTTTCACAAGTTTAAAAAACGGTCATAAAATATAGCGTGATCATGAATGAAAGGATTTCGATTATGGACCGATTTCAGATGAATCGTTCGGGCTGCCGGCCATATCAGTATACCTGTGGGATGAATAGCGGGATGGCAGGCCGGACGGATCGATCATTTTCTGATATGGCAAAACAGGTTCCTGCAATGGCGTATGTACATACCAGGAATTTGCGCCTACCTTTGAGCTGAAAAAAGCTCTTCAGGTCGGAACTATTTTCCCTGAGCTTTGCAAGCCGTTCTGCGGCAGGAGAGGAGGAAGTCGATGATGTCCGGAAATTGTACTTCCAAAAAAGAACTGCTGCAGTTTATTGACCAGGTAAGCTTTGCCATTGACGATCTTCTCCTTTTTCTGGATACGCATCCAAAAGAAAAAAGAGCTCTTGAATATTACAGTGAGCTTTCAGCCAGAAGAAATGAACTCCTGGAAAAATATGCAAAATTTTATGGACCGCTGACCATTGATACCGGAAACGACAGCGATCTTAAGTCATGGCAGTGGATGGAACAGCCGTTTCCATGGGAACAGGAAGGAGGGTGCAGATAAGGTATGTGGAATTATGAAAAAAGACTCCAGTATCCTGTAAATATCAAGACGCCCAACGCAAAGCTGGCACAGTTTATATCCAGCCAGTATGGCGGGCCGGACGGAGAAATAGGAGCTTCCATGCGGTATCTTTCCCAGCGTTTTACCGCACCGAACCGGATGGTCGCGGCAGTGCTCAATGATGTGGGAACAGAAGAACTGGCGCATTTGGAAATCGTATCCACCATTGTCCATCAGCTGACAAAGGATCTTTCTATGGAAGAAATCGAGAACAGCGGACTTGGGCCGTATTATATTGACCACACGGTGGGAATCTGGCCGCAGGCTGCAGGTGGAGTGCCGTTTAATGCCTGCGAATTCCAGAGTAAGGGTGATCCGATCACGGATCTGTTTGAAGATCTAGCAGCAGATGGTACGACTGCGTATGTGCAACATAGAAGTGTTAAGTAGAAGTTCTATATAATCTGGTGTGCCAGACACCAGATTTTACAGAACTTAGAAATTCCAATGTATTTCAATCGGGACATTTCTTGTCCCTGGAATCCGTTTTCCTACTAATATATAATCAATTAGAGTTTCAACGGTTTCTCTGTCTAAATGTTCAAGATTTGTGTATTGCTCAATAAGCTGGCGGCGATTATCGCCTGTCTGGATTTTTCTCTCAATTACATCAAGCTGTTTTTGCGTTTCAATCACCAGCTTTTCAAGCCGTTCTCTGTCATTTGTGAAATCTTTTGACAAATTCAGGAAATCATTTTCGGAAAGAATCCCTTTTACTTTATCAAGATAAAGTTCTCTGATTACCTTTGCGTCTTCTTCAATCTTTTTTTGATAGGTAGTAAGTTGTGTTTCTAAAGAAGTTTTTTTCTCCTTTACGTTGGAGTGAAATTCCACGTTTTGTTCCAATTCATCTTTATCAAGATATTCTTGTGATAACTTGTTCAGTTCAGAAATAACTGCCTGCTCCAACTTCTTCACAGAAATAAATGAACCTATGCAAGCGTCCTTTGCAACATGGCGATTTGAACATTGTAAATAATGTCTTCCATCTGTCTGCTTATTAGAACGCATGGTATAGCCACAGTTCATGCAGCGAGCTTTTCTGGCAAACAGCCCTATGGTTCCTACTGTAAATGGTTTTGCTTTTTCAGCTACCATAGATTGTACTTTATCCCAAAGTTCACGGTCAATAATCGGTTCGTGTGTTCCCTCTACTCTATACCATTCCTCTTTAGGTCTGGGCTTATTTTGTTTTGTCTTATACGAAACACTGCCGTATTTTCCTTGAACCATATTTCCGATATAAATTTCATTTGTCAGCATATCAGAGATAGCAAAATATTTCCATAAGGTACTATTTTTTCTGGTAGGCTGCTTATATCGTAAACCATGAAGCCGTTTATATTCCGTAGGGTTTGGAATCCCACGGTCATTCAGCATACGGGCAATCGCTGTTTTGCATATCCCTGTGAAAATAAAGTGAAAACTTCTCTTACAACAGCAGCAGCTTCTTCGTCAATAATCAGGTGTCCCTTTTGCTCAGGGTCTTTTTTATAACCATAAAGAGCAAATGCACCAATATGAAATCCATTCTTCCGGCGGTCAGTCAATACGCTGCGGATGTTTTCCGACATATCCTCTAAATACCACTCATTAACCAGACCATTGATTTGTCTTGATTTTTTGTTTCCTTTATTAGCGGTATCTGCATTATCTACAATACTGATAAAACGAATCCCCCAGATAGGAAACAATCCGTGTATGTATTTTTCTACCAACTCTAACTCTCTGGTAAATCTGGATTGTGTTTTACAGAGGATAATATCAAATTTTCGGTGTTCAGCGTCATTTAACAGTTTGTTAAATTCTGGTCTTCGTCTATCTGAACCAGTATAATCGTCATCACTGTATATATTGTAGACTTCCCAACCTTGTTCCAATACATATTGAATCAGCATGGATTTTTGATTTTGAATACTGTTACTATCATCAGTTTCATGTTGTTTGTTTCTATCTTCTTCTGATAAGCGGCAATAAATAGCAACTTTTGACTTTGTGTTCATCATATTTTATCTCCCTTAAAGAGAGGATAAAACAAACATTCACCTACACTTATTATACCGTGTTGGGAAATGTTTGTCTATCATTTTACAGGTAATACCTGCCCTTTGGATTTTTCTAATTGATTGATAAGTTCTATCCATTTTTGATTGAACTCTTTTTTTAATGCCGACTTATCTTCACACTTAAATACATTTTTGCAGGAAATTTCTGCTTCTTTTGGCATAATTCCACCTCACAGTCTTTACTATGTTTACAGACTATGCAAAAATGCTTGTTCATTATGAAAGAATCATCCTTAGCAAACCGAACAGCTTTCGCTAAAGCTCATGGGAATCTCACCCCTGCATGGTTCTCATCCAGCCGTACCCTTTGCCAGCGGTGCTACATCATCACACGGACTAAGGCTGTACGGAAGTATCATTATCACAAT
>ENA-OQBT01000497-OQBT01000497.1-human-gut-metagenome-genome-assembly--contig:-NODE-497-length-23538-cov-3.402930_pt1 | contig 23538 bp, 26 predicted proteins | sample MGYA00242749_ERZ504557 | MGnify/ENA primary metagenome ERZ504557 (study PRJEB26092, sample SAMD00036243) | human gut metagenome | host: Homo sapiens | study: EMG produced TPA metagenomics assembly of... | reverse complement strand
AGGGGGCAGCCAGTGGTAATAGAGTGGTTGTCAGATTACTCAAAGCCCTCTTTAGAGGGCAACCACTAGAGAAAGACCCTTATAGGGTCAGAGCAAACCACCCGTTCTACGGGTGGTTATGATTTAATATCTCGCTTTACTATTAAGTAATTATAGTATTTTCTCCTATTATCAAAACTTATCACCAAGTTGGTTGCTAATGCCTTTAATTAATATTGCACTAATTGTAATGGGACAATCACAAAAAATGAGGATATATTTTCAATGCCAATAAATAATGGCATTGAGTTTCATCAAGGAAAGTTTCATTTTGGCAGAGATTATTTCATGAATTCTGGCCGTTGGACATCAAAACTTTCAAAGAAGATTATTTACCCCAGTTTAGTTATGTCAGTTCGTGCTCCAGTTAGGGATGTAAATATTATTATATGATAGACCTATTGTAATTAGCAGAAGTTTAGCTGCTATAAAACCGTATATAGGATTACTAGAATATCTCTATTTTTTATCTAGATTAAAGAATTTTTTGAATGCCAATGCTAGTGGAACTATATTTAAATCAATTACTACCGGAGAAATTCGAAAAATTTTGGTTCCTGTACCTCCAGTATTAGAACAAAAGAGAATTGTTAAACACTTAATTCGATGCTTTCGATATATTGATATATTAAAGTGAGTAAACCTACAATTCTATATTGTTCATTTAATGGCGGACATAGTATTGTTAAGTTCAAAATATCTATTCTAGATATTCCGGGAATCATACTTCTTGCTAAAAATTGTAAATATGGCACTTTCCATTCTAAAAAATATTTTACAAATGATGATGACATTAAAAGTGAATCAATTGCCATTATTTGTCTTGCAATATGTGCTTTTTCATAGGGGGATTGGGCGATTTTTCCTATTGTTCCTTTTACAGAAAGAAGAATATTACCTTTGTAAGCAAGCGTTTCTGGTTCACAAGTATAACGATTCGTATTTATAGTATCTTTCGAAAAGTTATTAGCACCTGTAATATAGGGGACTCCAGTTTTGCAATCATCATAGTATTTGTCAGAAGGTAAATCTCTTCCAGAAGTTAATACAATTACTGTTTTTAGTTGTGTTTGAGTCCAACCGATAGGTTGGTTCTGATAATAGGCGTTATCCTCATCTAAAGTGGGTTGAATTTCTTCTAAATCTTTCTTTTTTATTTTCCCTTCCTTAAAGAGTTTTTGTTTTTCGGCTCTAATTTTATCTAATAATATTGAAGCTGGTTCATCGTCCGAATTTTGCGGAAGGAGTGTCCCTTGCATAGCACCGTCTAAAACTAATTTCTTTAGACGAGATGATAATTCCTGTAAATCATGTTGCTCTAACTCAATTAGTTTAACTAATTCCATTCCTTCCGATAGTCTGTCTACGATCCTTATTTGTTCTGCTAAAGGAGGAATCGGTATTAATGTAGATAAAGTACTTTTTATTGATAACTTAGGTTGAGCAACTTGCTTGAATAAATTATTGAACTGATTTTGAGCTACATTAGAATTTAACGCTTTGATTAAATAAGATTTATTCATGGGAGAATAATTAATGATTTTTAAAGCGTTTTCTGTCAGAAGGGAGTTGTTAAGTTCCAATGGTACACTTCCAGCTCTGCCAATGGTGCCAGCTATAGTCAAATAAATATCTTCATTATTAATAGTATAACCTTTAATTTTTTCCCAAATAGACTCAGAGGCATATAATAATTTATCTAATAATATCGTTTCTTCCTTCATATCTGTCACTCGAAGATAAGGATATAAGGTTTTAATAGCTTGCAAATTCATTCCTTTAGGAACTCTTTTACCGCCTTTTGCTTGAGCAAATTGTGATATTCTTGCCCATGCCCATCCTTCAGGCAATTCATAGGGGACTTCTATCTCTTTAATAGTCTCATCAGCAAACTTCTCATAATGTAAATTATATTACCCATTAAGAATTGGAATTAGCGATTATTTAGATAGTTTTACTTTATGACTTACTTAGTGTACAATGAAAAGGATTTGAATATTTTTCAGAAATTCTCTAAACAGAATGGAGCTAAACATGAGCAACGAAAACAAAAAAGTACAAGTACATTACACCGGCACGTTTAATGACGGCACGAAGTTTGATTCTTCTTACGATCGTGGTGAACCATTAGAATTCATTTGTGGTGCCGGCATGATGATTAAAGGTTTTGACGAAGCCGTTAAAGACATGGCTGTAGGCGAAGTAAAAGATATTCACTTGATGCCTGCTGATGCTTACGGCGAAGCAAATCCTGCTTATATTTTAACAATTGAAATTGCTGAATTACCGGGTTCTGAAAAACTCGAAGTAGGCAATCGTGTTCAGTTAACTAATACTGCAGGTCAACCGGTACCGGCTAAAGTAATCGACAAAACTGAAACAATGATTACTTTCGACGCTAACCATGAAATGGCCGGCAAAGAACTTAACTTCAAAATTGAATTGGTGTCTGTAGAAGACTAATATATCGGACATTTACTCAAACCATAATTGAGCTGTAGCGAAAACAGTGCATCTGTATTTCGCTGCGGCTCTTTTTATTTGTAGGAAGAGGCTGACGAGCTTTATATTCTATAGTCTTAGCCAAATGCATATTACCGTACTAAAAAGCGTCAAAACTCGTCAGAGCTATGCGTCAAACTCATTGTTGTTATACCGTTGTAGCTAGTGGCTTTGTTAACTGTTCTATAGAAAAAGACATGACCTATGCCAGCTATATCCTTATTTGATATAGCTTTATGGCCCTTTTAGCCTTTGTTGTACATTGTATACATGTTATAATGAACGTGTCCGGTAGATATTGGATGGAGCGAACTTAGCCCATACCGGACATTTCCTATATGCAGCTTGAATAATGAAGTTTTAAGACAAAGGATAATACAGTCTTAAAGTTGTACAGAAGGAATCCAATGAGCGAACAAAAACTAACAGTAACATAACAATAATATAACAATGATTTTAACCGGTTTGCGATAATCGGTTCAACATAGTAGGTACTAGAAGAAATGAGGTAAAACGTATGCGTAAGGAACATGATTTTTTAGGCGAATTAGAAGTTGCTGACGAATTGTATTATGGTGTGCAAACTCTTCGCGCAATGGAAAATTTTACAATTACAGGGAAACATCTTGACCGTGATTTCATTAAATCCATGGCTATGGTTAAAAAAGCCAGTGCTTTGGCTAACATGAAGACAGGTCGTATGGATCCGACTATCGGTAATGCCATCGTGCAGGCTGCCGATGAAATCATTGCCGGCCAATGGGTAGAACAATTCCCAATCGATCCGATTCAAGGTGGTGCCGGTACATCCTTCAACATGAACATGAACGAAGTGTTGGCGAACCGTGGTCTTGAAATCTTAGGTCATGCCAAAGGCAGTTATGACATTATTTCTCCAAACAACCACTGCAACATGGCTCAGTCCACGAACGATACATTCCCGACAGCTATTAAAGTGTGTGCTATTTTAAAAAGCAAACCGTTAATTGAAGCATTGCAGCGCTTAGTTGACGAATTGGAAAAGAAAGCGGAAGAATACAAAGAAGTTTTGAAAATGGGCCGTACTCATTTACAAGACGCTGTGCCGATTACCCTTGGTCAGGAAATGGCTCTTACGCTTCCGGTATTCGCCGTGGCATTAAACGTATTCAGTCTTCCATTGAAGGTGCTCATGTTGTGAACATGGGGGCGACTGCTGTAGGTACGGGTCTTAACGCCGAACCTTCTTACATCGAAGACGTAGCTCATGAATTATCTGAAGTGGTTGGTGAAAAATTTGTTACCGCTGATAACTTGATCGATGCTACGAACAACACCGATATTTTTGCCGACATTTCCAGTGGCATGAAAGTAACGGCTCTCGTGTTGATTAAAATGGCGAACGATTTCCGCTTGATGGCATCCGGCCCTCGTTGCGGTATTGGCGAATTGAAATTACCACCTCGTCAACCGGGTTCTTCCATTATGCCGGGCAAAGTTAACCCTGTAATTGCGGAAGTATTGAACCAGTCTGCTACCAGGTAGTAGCTAACGACTTAGCCGTAACCTTGGGCGTTGAAAACGGCCAGTTCGAATTGAACGTTATGGAACCGGTTATTGCGTACAACTTGTTCAATGCTATGTGCTATTTGAAAAACGGCGTAAATACTTTCGTTGATAAATTATTAATCGACCTCGAAGTTGACCGCGAACGTTGCGAATACTGGTTGAACCGCAGTGTGGGCATCGTAACCGCTTTGTTACCGCATGTTGGTTATGAAAACGCATCCGCTTTGGCTAAAGAAGCGTACACAACGGGCCGCGCTATTAAAGAAATCATTTTGGAAAAAGGTTTGTTGACCGAAGCCGAAATGAACCATATCTTATCGCCGGCTGAAATGACAAAACCTGGTATTGCCGGTGCTGACATTTTAAAAGTAAAAGGCAACTAATAATACAAAGTATTAGATACTGAATGCCGAATACAAAGTATTAGATATTGAGTACTGGATTTTAAATCCTAGATGCGGAATATCAAATACTACATATTCAATACAATAAAAATATAGCCAATGACCCTTATAAAAGGCGCCTGAATCTATCTCTGCTTAGATTCAAGCGCCTTTTGTAGTTAATAGAAAACTAAGTTTATTCAATGCCGCTTAACAGTTGCCGCCATTTTTTCGTGTAACCGTAAATATCTTCCTGTTCCATGGTTTCCGTCATTACATAGATGCCCGCAAATCCTTTTGGAAGTTGGCTGAACGTGTTAAAGTTTATGCCGCCGATAGCGTGAAGGGGGATATGGTGGGCTTTCGCGAACTCAAGCACGTCCTGGCATTCGGCGCTATTTCGCGGTGCCAGTCCCGGTTTGCAGCGAGAAGGGAATAAGTGCCCTAAGACTAACCATTTGGCACCCTGAGATTCTCCTTTTTGGGCTTCACCTAAAGAATGAACTGAAACCCCAAATTTAAACGGGGCAGGCATAAGAACTTTATATCCTAAAACAGACTCTGCCTGGCTTGAGCCGTTATATCGAGACATTCGGGCACTGAAAGTTGAGCCGGCAAATTATATTTTATGGCTAAGTCGATATGGTGGCTGATGATGAGCTCCGTGCCGACCGTTTTAGCTATGGGAAGAAGTTCTGTGAGTAGGTCCTCATACTCTTTGATGGATAATTCCTTAGCTCGAAGCAATACTGCATCGGGACCGGACTTAATTAGAGCTCGTAAATAGTCGGTCGGTGACAAGGGTGAATTTATTTTTCCTAAAAACTCATAGAGTGCGGGTAAATGAGTGACATAGGTTAGTTTCATAGAACCTTGTGTGGTTGCGTCCCCTTGCGCAGTTGAGGGAGCTTTTAAGTTGAAAACTTCGTTTTTAGACACGGATGTGGTCATGGTACACTACCTGGAGGCCCAGTTTTTGAATATCATCATGCATTTCGGCAACGCTGCGGGTATCGCTAATGTCAAATTGGTCGCTACTGCGATGTTTATTACTGGCACTGTGGCCGCCCACATCCACTTGAACGCCGGCCGATACTTTGGTGGCACAAATATTCATGACTGCATTGCGGAATTCTTTGCTTTCGCGGCTGGATACGGTAATTTGTGCTTGCGGAACAAACAAACGATAGGCACACATGATTTGTAAGAAGTCACGGTCGCTCACTAAATGGTTGAAGTGTCCCAGTTCACCGTTAACCGGACGCAAGCGTGGTACGGAAAAACTGAGTTCGGCGGCCGGGAAGGCTTGTTGCGTAGACCAGACGTGAAGCCCGGTGGCTAAGGCATCGTAGCGGAAATTGCTAAGACCTAATAAAGCGGCAAAGCCGGCGCCTCTAAAGCCGCTGTTCAAAGCCCGTTCTTGGGCATAAAAGCGATACGGGAAGGAGCGTTTATTGCCGTAAGGGTGGTAGTATTCATACGCTTTAAGGTCGTAAGACTCTTGGAATACAGTGATGAAGTCCGCGCCTGCTTGATGGAGAATTTCGTAGTCCGCTTGATTGGCCGGATAGATTTCTATGCCGATGTTGGCAAAATATGGTTTGGCCAGTTCGAGGGCGGCTGCAATATATTCGATGGAAGAGCGCGATTCTGATTCACCGGTTAAAAATAGAATTTCTTGTAAGCCTGTTTGAGCAATGCTTTCTAACTCGCGTTTCACATCATCCATGGAAAGTTGGGCGCGTTTAATCGTTTGTTTACTGTTAAAACCACAGTAACGACAACCGTTATGGCAGTAGTTGGCGATATAGAGGGGCGTGAATAGTTGCACGTTATTGCCGAAGCGAGCCCGCGTTAAGGTTTTGGCTTTTTGCGCCATCGCCTCTAAATAGGGAGCGGCAGCCGTACTGAGGAGGGCCATAAAATCTTCCGGCTCCAATGTGTCTTTGGCCAAGGCTTGCTCTACATGGTGGGCGGTAAAGTTTTTATCAGAAAAGCTGTTTTTAGTATTCAGCACATAGTTGAGCCGCGTCATATCCAATTGGTCCATGGACGAAGTGTAGGCCATGATGTTATTTTTTAATACAGCTTCGTCGTCGGGCGTGGCCGTTTTGATGTGGCCATTGAGCTTGGGCGGCATCATATGACGAGGAGTAGGTAATATATTCATTATGATCTCCTAAATTATTTAGCTTGAGTTTAATTGCGCATTAGGAAAGTAATCCGGTGATCAATGTCGGAAGAACTTGTCTTGAAGATGCGCACGTAATCATTTCGTGTGTATGTATTTAATCGTTCAAGAAGCCCGTGAGTGGGCTGGATGCTTCCGCTTGGTCCGCAATAACGCGGCCCGTTTGGCCAAGGTACGCCAGGCGACCGGCTTCGATGGCGAGGCGAAAAGCTTTACACATTTGCGCTACATTGCCGGCCGTGGCGATGGCCGTGTTGCACATGATGGCGGTGACACCCATCTCCATGGCTTCGCATGCTTCCGACGGTTTGCCGATGCCTGCATCGACGATAACCGGCAAGTCCGTACTTTTTAGAACAATGTCGATGAAAGCTTTGGTACAAAGACCGCGGTTACTGCCAATCGGTGCGGCGAGGGGCATGATGGCGCTGCGCCGGCTTCTTCAAGAGCCTTAGTGGCATAGTAATCGGGATACATATAAGGGAGTACGACAAAGCCTTTATCGGCCAGCATTTTGGTGGCACGGATGGTTTCTTGGTTATCCGGCAAGAGCCAGCGGGCATCGCTAATGATTTCTACTTTGACAAAATCGCCGCAGCCCATGGCACGGGAGAGTTCGGCAATGCGCACCGCTTCTTCCGCTGTGCGGGCACCTGAGGTATTTGGCAATAAGGTACATCTTTAGGCATAAAGTCTAAGATGTTTTCTTGCCCGTCCGGCGTGGCGCGACGCAAAGCTAAGGTGATGATTTGAGCCTTGCCTTCTTCGGCGACGGCTTTTATAAGGGGTAGTGAAAATTTGCCGGAACCTAAGATAAGGCGGGAAGAAAATGTTTTGCCGCCCAGCGTGAAGGTATCGCCTTCCGGTGTAAATTTAGAACTTGGTTCGATGGTGGCCTGTTGTGAGGCTGTTGTTGACATAGTGTCACTCCTTTTGAGTCAGTAATAAATGTAAGAGCATGGTTGCTTCGTGAGCGGCACAGAGCATGACACGCGGTGCCAAAAGTCCGAGGGTGCTTTCGCTGTGGCCGTCACCTGTTTGGTAATAGCGGCTGAATAATTCTTTGGTTTGGACCGTATTCGGATGATCGTAACCGCTGACGCCGCTGGCCCCGATTAACGTTGTTGCGGGATAATGCGTTAGTACATAGCTTGTTAATTCCGCCTTGTTTTCAGCCGAGTCGAAGGCTTCGATGATGTAGGGGAAGCCTTTTAAATAGTTGTCAAAATTACTGCTGTTGATGGTGGTGTGGACGGCGTTCACTTTGATGAACGGATTGATGCGGTGAAGAATATCTTTTAAGGCTACAACTTTCGGTTTGCCAAATCCGTCATTTCATAAGCTTGGCGACCAAGGTTCGTAATGTCTACCACATCCTTGTCGATGATGGTGAGCTCGCCGATGCCAAGCCGCGCGAGGCTAATGGCGATATGTGAGCCAAGACCGCCGGCACCGCAGATGGGAATGTGGCTCGACTTTAGCTTGTTATAAATGGTTTTGCCGTAACGAGCGTTCCATACGGCGTCGTACGTTGCTTCGTCAGGTGCTTCAGTGCGTGACACGCGTAATAAAGCATCGCCCTCTTTGAGGGCGTTGCCCCATCGACGCAAAGCCGTTTAGTAACCAAAGGTCATCGCTGCCGTTGGTAATGATATCCGCCGTAACCGAGCCGGGAGCTACCGACCGGGCTTGGCCGTTTACTGTAATATTCATCAGCCGCCTCCTACGAAGTGAACAATTTCCAGCGTGTCGCTGTCCAGTAACCAAGTTGATTCGAATTCGCTTTGCGGAATGATGATGCGGTTTCGCTCCACCACAACGCGTTTGGAATTGTAGCCCGCAGTTTCGAGAAAGGCGGAAACTGTCACAGATTCCGTAAGCGTTTGTTCTTTGCCGTTGACAATCATGGATGCCTCCTTATAAAATTCCTATAAAAAAGACATGAAGGAGAGCACCCTTTTGGTGGTGCTCCCCCTTCATGTCATGGTTATATATTGATTTCAGTATAGCAGAGTTTTGAGAATGGGCAAAGTGATTTTTCAAAAATTTTTTGCAGTCATTGTCCGGGAATTTTTTTTGTAAAATATTTTTGACAAAGCAATTTTATAATGATATAATACTAAATTGCAAATGTACTCAGATATATATTGATTAATGTATAATATTATTTTATAGGCGTACGAATGCGTCGTATAAATTAAGGGGTACTCAATAATATGACTATAACATCGTTACTGATAAAGGGTAAATCTTCCAAGGTTGTGTTAACCGAAGGCGAAGCAAGGTTCAAAATAAAAAAATGAGAGCCTTGCTTATTTTGTCATTGCGTTAACAGGAAAACTGAGACCTGGATTTTTGTCTGATGTCATACCGTTATAGAATAGAAGGTAAGCCAATTGAAATGAGGGGTGAAAGCTGGTATGTTCAAACCTGAGAAGGTAGGTAAAAGAACGCGTTATACGTATGCTAAAATTAACGAAGTTCTAGAAATGCCACATTTATTGGACGTGCAACGCAAGTCTTATGAGTGGTTTTTGGAGAGCGGTTTACAAAATATTTTTGACGATATTTCTCCGATTAAAGACAATTCAGGTAATTTAGTGCTTTCTTTTGAAGGATTTAGCCTTGGGGAGCCAAAATACGATATTAACGAATGTAAGAACCGTGATGCTACTTATGCGGCGCCATTGCGTGTTAACGTTCGTTTGATTAATAATGATCCTGAAAACCAGGATATTAAAGAACAGGAAGTTTCATGGGCGACTTCCCGTTGATGACCGAAACCGGTACATTCATTATCAACGGGGCGGAACGTGTTATCGTATCCCAGCTGGTTCGTTCCCCGGGTGTATATTACACTCGTGAAATCGATACTATGGGTAACCGCTTGTACGGTTCCACAGTCATTCCTAATCGTGGTGCTTGGATTGAGCTTGAAACAGATGCTAACGAAATCGTATCCGTACGTATCGACCGTAATCGTAAATTACCGGCTACAATTTTAGTTCGTGCCCTTGGTTGGAGCACGGATGAATCCATTTTGGAATTGTTCTGGAATGGTGAAACTGACGAAGAAGGCAATCGCGTATATGACGAACGCTTGCTTCGCACCCTTGAAAAAGATACCACCGAATCTTCCGAAGAAGCGTTGGTTGAAATTTACAAAAAATTACGTCCGGGCGAACCGCTACAGTAGAAAGTGCACGTAATTTATTCGACAATTTATTCTTCGATCCGCGTCGTTACGATTTAGCGCGCGTAGGTCGTTATAAATTGAATAAAAAATTAGGCTGGCGTCAACGTATGTTAGGTCAGACTTTGGCTCAGCCAATCGTAAACATGGAAACCGGCGAAATCATCGTTGATGCTGATACAGTAATGAACGAAGAACAGCTCGATATCGTTGCGAATAGCGGCGTTTTCAGCGGTGAAGGTTTTGCGGAATTCTATGTGAAGAGCTCTGAAGGCCACTCCTTCAAAGTTATCTGCAATAACAGCAACTTGCCGTTTGAACATCGTACGGTAACTCGCGAAGATATGATTGCCAACATCAGCTACTTGTTGAACTTGATGGATGGCGTTGGTCATGTGGATGATATCGACCACTTGGGTAACCGTCGTTTGCGTTGCGTAGGCGAATTGTTACAGAATCAGTTCCGCATCGGTTTAACTCGTATGGAACGTGTAGTTCGCGAACGTATGACGATTCAAGACAATGCTATGATTACGCCACAGGCGCTCATCAACATTCGTCCGGTAGTGGCAGCTATTAAAGAATTCTTCGGTTCCTCTCAGTTGTCCCAGTTCATGGATCAGACTAACCCACTTGGCGAATTGACGCACAAACGTCGTTTGTCCGCGTTGGGACCTGGTGGTTTGTCTCGTGAACGTGCGGGCTTCGAAGTTCGTGACGTGCATCACTCCCACTATGGTCGTATGTGTCCGATCGAAACACCTGAAGGTCCGAACATCGGCTTGATTTCTTCCCTTTCCAACTATGCGAAAGTTAACGAATTCGGCTTTATTGAAGCGCCATATCGTCGTGTAGAAAAAATCTACGGTACCGGCGATCAGGCCAACAAAATTATTAAAGTACAAGTTACGGATCAGGTTGTGTACATGACGGCCGACGAAGAAGAAGGCATGACCATTGCACAGGCTAACTCCATTCTCGATAGCGAAGGTAACTTCGTAGATACGCATATCGCTTGTCGTCGCGGTTCTGAAGTCCTTGAAGTAGCACCTGAAAAAGTTGACTACATGGACGTTAGTCCGAAGGAAGTTGTTTCCATCGGTACCGCTATGATTCCGTTTCTCGAAAACGACGATGCTAACCGTGCTTTGATGGGTGCGAACATGCAGCGTCAGGCCGTGCCTTTGCTCCGCGCTCAGGCTCCGCTTGTAGGTACCGGTATGGAATACAAAGCAGCCACTGACTCCGGCGTTTGTGTACTGGCTAAAGAAGAAGGTATCGTTACTCGTTGTTGGGGTAATGAAATCCATGTACAGCGCGACAACGGTCGTGTTGACGTTTACAAATTAAATAAATTCCTTCGTTCCAACCAATCCACATGTTTCAACCAGAAACCAATCGTATTCCGCGGCGACCGCGTTGTTAAAGGCCAAGTATTGGCTGACGGCCCGGCTACTGACGGCGGTGAATTGGCACTCGGTTTTAACGTGCTCGTGGCGTTCATGCCGTGGGAAGGTTACAACTACGAAGATGCTATCTTGCTTAGCGAAGAGCTTTGCAAAGAAGATATTTATACATCCATTCATATTGAAGAATACGAATGTGATGCACGCGACACCAAATTGGGTGCCGAAGAAATTACCCGTGAATTGCCGAATACGGGCGATGACAATCTTCGCAACTTGGACGAAGAAGGTATCATCTGCATCGGTGCGGAAGTTCATCCGGGGGATATCTTAGTTGGTAAAGTTACACCAAAAGGTGAAACTGAATTAACGCCGGAAGAACGCTTATTGCGTGCCATCTTCGGTGACAAAGAACGTGAAGTACGTGATACTTCCCTTCGTGTGCCGCATGGTGAATCCGGTAAAATCGTTGACGTTAAAGTTTTCACTCGTGAAAACGGTGATGAATTGCAACCGGGCGTTAACAAATTAGTTCGTGTATATATTGCACAAAAACGTAAAATCCACGAAGCGATAAAATGGCCGGTCGTCATGGTAACAAGGGTGTCGTTTCCCGCGTAATGCGTCAGGAAGACATGCCATTCTTGCCGGACGGCACACCGGTTCAAATCGTATTGAACCCATTGGGCGTACCTTCTCGTATGAACATCGGTCAGGTATTGGAAACTCACCTCGGTTGGGCTGTTCAGGCCTCGGTATGCAGATTAAAGCTACCGACCTCAAGATTCAAAATGTATTGAACCAAGCGAAAGCCGACAGCCGTTATTGGGATAATATCGACCGCATTAAAGAATTATACGGCGAAATGGACGCTTTAAAAGCTAAAGTGGCGGAAAACGTAACTGTTGCCCATCTTGATGTGGACAGTGAAATCGATGCACGCCGCGAAGAAGCGTTGAGCTTAATCTTGGCGGAAGCACAGAAACAATTGACTGAACTCGGTGGCCGCGAACGTTATGACGAATTGCGCGCTATCGAAAAAGAATACAGCGATGCTGAAATTGAATATTTTGACGATGAAGACCAAGCTCCGGAAATGGAAGAATCTTTACAGATTGAATTAAAAGACATTTCGGTAGTGGTTGACATCATCGATGCTATTGAATCGGCTCGTGTAAAACGCGAAGAAATCCGCAAAGATTTGGAATCTTACGGTTATGACTACGAAACTTACGGCATGCCAAAACCTGATGTAGCCGGTATCCATATCGCTACACCGGTATTTGACGGCACGCACGAAAGTGACGTATTCGATACCCTCCGTATTGCCGGTAAAAATGATGACGGTAAAACCGTATTGTACGACGGCCGTACGGGCGAACCGATGGATAACAAAGTTACCGTTGGTTACGTATACATGTTAAAACTTCACCATTTGGTTGATGATAAGATCCATGCTCGTTCAACCGGTCCTTACTCCTTAGTAACGCAACAGCCATTGGGCGGTAAAGCTCAGTTCGGCGGTCAGCGTTTCGGGGAAATGGAAGTATGGGCGTTGGAAGCCTATGGTGCAGCGTATACCTTGCAGGAATTGCTCACTGTTAAGTCTGATGACGTGGTAGGTCGTGTGAAAGCATACGAAAAGATTGTTAAAGGTGAAAATATTCCTGAACCGGGCGTACCGGAATCTTTCAAAGTATTGCTTAAAGAACTTCAGAGTATCGGTCTTGATGTGAAGATTTTGAACGAAGATCAAGAAGAAGTTGTAATCAAAGAACTTGATGACGACGATGATGTAGATACCAATGAAGATGAAATCAAAGAAGTAATGGAAGGCTCAGATGCAGTAGCTGACGATACGGAAGAAGCGAATGTTATCGAAGAAGAACCGGTAACGAGCGGGGAAGATGACGACATACTTAGCACTATGGCTACGTATGTCGGCGAATCCGAAACTGATGAAGACTAATATTTGAGTATCCGAAAGAAGGGAGCGATACTTGTGCTAGACGTTAATGAATTCGATTCTATGCGAATCGGCTTGGCTTCGCCGGAACAAATTTTAGATTGGTCCTATGGGGAAGTTAAAAAGCCGGAAACAATTAACTATCGTACGCTTAAACCGGAACGTGACGGCTTGTTCTGCGAGCGTATTTTTGGACCGACCAAGGACTGGGAATGTCATTGCGGTAAATATAAACGCATTCGCCATAAAGCGTAGTCTGCGATAAATGTGGTGTAGAAGTGACTCGTTCTAAAGTGCGTCGTGAGCGCATGGGTCATATTGTATTGGCTACACCGGTATCTCACATTTGGTATTTCAAGGGTATCCCATCTCGTATGGGTCTTATCCTTGATGTATCACCACGTTCCTTAGAGCGCGTACTTTACTTTGCTGCTTACATCGTAGTTGATCCGGGCAGCACGCCGCTCATGAAACGTCAGTTGTTATCTGAAACTGAATTCCGTGAATATGAAGCGCAATTCAATGAAGAAGATTACAAAATCAACGGCAAACAGGTTGAAATTGAAACTGTGGCTCAGCGCCGCGACCGTTTGGCGATTATTGCCGAAGCACAACGCAAAATAGCTGCTAATGAAGCATTAAAAGCTAACACTGAAATTGCCGAAGAAGAAAAAGAATATGAAGAATTGACTCGTGAAGAACGTTACGAATTAGGCGCTCAAGAAGAAGTGGAATTCGTGTGCGTTGACATGGGGGCCGAAGCCATTAAAGCATTACTTGCCGAATTGGATTTGGAAAGCCTTAATGTTGAACTTCGCAGTGAACTCGAAACGGCTACGGGCCAACGTAAAATTCGTGCCGTACGTCGTTTGGAAGTAGTTGAAGCATTCCGTCAGTCCGGCAATAAACCGGAATGGATGATTATGGATGTAGTACCGGTTATTCCGCCGGAATTACGCCCTATGGTTCAGCTCGACGGCGGTCGTTTTGCTACATCTGACCTTAACGATTTATATCGTCGTGTAATTAACCGTAACAACCGTTTAAAACGTTTATTAGATTTAGGCGCTCCTGATATTATCGTGCGCAACGAAAAACGTATGTTGCAAGAAGCGGTTGACGCTTTGATCGACAATGGTCGTCGCGGTCGTCCTGTAACAGGTCCGGGCAACCGTCCTTTGAAATCTTTATCCGATATGCTTAAAGGTAAACAAGGTCGTTTCCGTCAGAACCTCTTGGGTAAACGTGTTGACTACTCCGGCCGTTCCGTAATCGTAGTTGGTCCGGAACTCAAAATGCATCAATGCGGTTTGCCTAAAGAAATGGCGCTCGAATTATTCAAACCTTTCGTTATGAAACGTTTGGTAGAACGCCAACAGGCAAGCAATATTAAAGCTGCTAAACGTCAGGTAGAACGAATCGGCCCGGGCGTTTGGGAAGCTTTGGAAGAAGTAATTAAAGAACATCCGGTACTCTTAAACCGTGCACCGACATTGCACCGTTTGGGTATCCAGGCATTCGAACCTATCCTTTGGGAAGGTCGTGCCATTAAATTGCATCCGTTAGTATGTACTGCGTTCAACGCTGACTTCGACGGTGACCAGATGGCTTGTCACTTGCCATTGTCCGTAGAAGCTCAGTCCGAAGCGCGTACCCTCATGTTGTCGTCCCATAACATCTTATCCACTAAGGATGGTAAACCGGTAGCGGTTCCTTCCCAGGATATGATTTTGGGTACTTACTACTTAACCGTAGTACGTCAACATACGAAGGAAAAAGCTAAATACTTCGCTAACTTTGACGAAGTTATGTTGGCTTATGATTCCGGCGTAATCGGCTTGCAAGATATTTTATACATTCGTGAAGAAGGCCATGGTCGTGTTGAAACGACGGCCGGCCGTTTGATCTTTAACAACGCCCTCTACCCTGAACTTCGTCAATACGAATTACAGGAAGACGGACATTATACATTAGGTCGCGTTATGGACAAGAAGATGGTTGGTAAATTAGTTGACCAATGCTTCCAGTTATTCGGCAACGAAAAAACCGCTGAACTTCTTGACCGCGTAAAATCCTTAGGTTATTCCTACGCTCGTCGTGCCGGTATGACTATCGCGATTGCGGATATTAAAGTACCGACTGAAAAAGCGGAAATTTTACAAAAAGCGGACGAAGATGTAGAAAAAGTATCCCGTAACTACCGTCGTGGTTACATGTCCGAAGACGAACGTTATCGCAAGACTATCGAACTTTGGACTCAGGCTACGGAAGACGTAACGGATGCCATGATGGATACCATGATGCGTGACCAGGAAGGTTTCAACCCGGTTTACATGATGGCTATCTCCGGTGCCCGTGGTAACAAACAGCAGATTCGTCAGTTGGCCGGTATGCGTGGTTTGATGGCCGACCCATCCGGTCGAATCATCGACTTGCCAATCAAGGCTAACTTTAAAGAAGGCCTTACTGTATTGGATTACTTTACATCCAGCCATGGTGCCCGTAAAGGTTTGGCCGATACGGCGCTTCGTACAGCTGACTCCGGTTACCTCACTCGTCGTCTCGTTGACGTATCGCAAGACGTTATCGTTCGCGAAGAAGATTGTGACGTAGTAGGCATTGACTTAGTGCGTGAACGCGCTCGTTTGGCAAGCTCCACTCGTCAGGCTCTTTCCTTGTTGAAAGATAAATTGATTGGTCGCGTACTCGATAAAGATGTTGTAGATCCTGCAACGGGTGAACTCGTATTGGCCGCTGAAACTATCTTGACTCTTCAAGATCTTGAAGCTTTAGCCGATCATAAGATCACCGATATCGATCTTCGCGGTGCTCATTTGGGTAGCGACAGCGATATTAACCATACTAACTTGGTTCAAAAAATCAGCCTTGGTGAAACCGATGAAGGCATTCGTCAGACATTGAGTGAAACCATGGTTCAAAATATGCTCGGCAAAGATACCGTTAACGCTGTAGTTGACAGCGAAGGTAACGAAGTATTCCCGGCTCACAGTGCTCTTACTGAAGAAGGCATTGAAGCGATTCTTGACAGTGATGTTAAGGAAGTACAGGTACGCAACAATGATATCCACGGCATTGAAGTGGAAGCCATCGTTGAAGGTTCCGGTATTATTGAACCGCTTAAAGACCGTATCGTAGGCCGTACGGCTGCTGAAGAATTAATCAACAAAGAAACCGGCGAAGTTATCGTGCCGCTTAATGGCGAAATTACGGAAGAATTGGCTGATGAAGTAGTTAAACACTATGAAACGGTTAAGATTCGTTCCGTATTGACTTGTCATTCCCCTTATGGTGTATGTATGAAGTGCTATGGCCGTGACCTCGGTACCGGCAACCAGGTACAGGTTGGTGAAGCTGTTGGTATTATCGCAGCTCAGTCCATCGGTGAACCGGGTACACAGCTTACAATGCGTACATTCCATACAGGCGGTGTTGCCGGTGATGATATTACGCAAGGTTTGCCACGTGTTGAAGAATTGTTCGAAGCACGTCGTCCTAAACGTCATGCCATCATCAGTGAAGTGGAAGGTACAGTTCGCGTAGTTCCTAATGACAATAAAAAAGGTACTAACACTATCTTTGTTACCGACAAAGACGGTGTGGAATATGATTACCTCATTCCATACGGTGCCCGCATTATCGTACGTGACGGTGATGTAGTTAAATTGGGTGCCCGTTTAACAGAAGGTTCCATTAATCCGCATGACATCATGCGCGTAATGGGTACTGAAGCTACTCAGCGCTACCTCGTTTATGAAGTACAGAAAGTATATAAATCTCAAGGTGTAGAAATTAACGATAAACACATTGAGGTTATTGTGCGCCAGATGCTTCATAAAGTGAAGGTAGAAGAAGTGGGCGATGCGACTTATTACCTGGCGATCCTATCGATGTTAACACCTTTGAAGAAGAAAACCGTCGTCTTATCTTGAACGGCAAACAACCGGCTACGGGTAAACGTATTTTACTCGGTATCACTAAAGCTGCGTTGGCTACTGACAGCTTCTTGTCGGCAGCATCCTTCCAGGAAACGACGCGTGTTCTTACCGATGCTGCTATTAAAGGCAAAATCGATCCATTATTGGGCCTCAAAGAAAACGTTATTATCGGTAAGTTGATTCCGGCTGGTACCGGCATGAGCCGTTATCGTAAGATTAAGGTTACTAAAAAAGAACCTCAAATCGAAGATGTAGTAGCGGTTGAAGCTTCGGCTGCAGTTGAAGAATAAGTAAGAATTTGACAATGGTGCATCGGTAGAGAGGGAACTTACAGGTTTCATCTTTACCGGAGCCAATGTCATAAATAGAGTTATGTAAGAGAGTGTTATTATGTAAAAATAATGGCACTCTTTTATATTTAATTCGAAATCTATGTATGCTAATTTTGCAACTAATGCATAGAATTGTATAAAATGAAGAAAAATTACGTAAATTTTGTATAAAATTATGTGAAATATGCAAAAATAAGGCCTTTTGAAACACACGGATAAGTGTACATATAAAATGTTGATTTACTGCGGTGAAAAGGCTATAAAAGTTGTTGACAGGCATGGGGTAGTAATGCTAAACTGTTATAGTGCTCAGGGGAGAGTGTGCCTGAGTACAAGAAAAATCAAGGAGTAATGGTATGGAAATCGAAGTATTAACATCAGCGAAAAAGACAATCGGAGCTAAACAAACGTCGAAAGCGATTATGCGCGGCGAAGTCAGATGGTGTTTGTTGCTAATAACAGTGACGATCGAGTGGTGTTGCCCATACTTGAACTTTGTGAGAAACACGCCGTACCGGTAAATCAAGAACACTCCATGGAAGAACTTGGTAAGGCCGGCAAGATTAAAGTAAAAGCAGCTGCCATCGGGGTGCTGCGCTAAATTTGGTAATATCTGTGGTGATAATTCGTCATTGCAGATCAATTGTAAATCTAATTGTTTGGAAAGGAGGTGCCCACATGCCAACTATTAACCAGTTAGTACGCAAAGGCCGTCAAACTTTGACAAAGAAATCCGACGCTCCTGCACTTAAAGAAAGTCCGCAGAAACGTGGTGTATGTACTCGTGTATATACAGCTACTCCAAAGAAACCGAACTCCGCGCTTCGTAAAGTTGCCCGTGTTCGTTTGACAAACGCTATTGAAGTAACTGCTTACATCCCAGGCATTGGTCACAATTTACAGGAACACAGTGTAGTACTTATCAGAGGTGGTCGTGTTAAAGACTTACCCGGTGTGCGTTATCACATTGTTCGTGGTGCTTTGGATACAGCCGGCGTACAGAATCGTATGCAGAGCCGTTCCAAATATGGCGCGAAAAAAGCTAAGAAATAATTATAGCTAAACAATTGAAATCACACATCGTAGAGGAGGAAATAACATGCCAAGAAAAGGCCCTGTGTTGAAGCGTGATGTACTTCCGGATCCGGTGTACAACAGCAAATTGGTTACACGCTTCATTAACAAAGTAATGTACGATGGTAAAAAAGGTATTGCCGAAACTATCGTATATGATGCATTTGAAATTATTCGTTCCAAAATGGGTCAGGACCCAATGGAAGTATTTGATCAGGCTTTAAAAAATGTAATGCCTGTATTGGAAGTTCGTGCTCGTCGTATCGGCGGTGCCAACTACCAAGTTCCGGTTGAAGTTCGTGCCGATCGTCGTCAGACGTTAGGTATTCGTTGGATGGTAAACTACGCTCGTCTTCGCGGCGAACGTACCATGAAAGAACGTTTGGCCGGTGAATTAATGGATGCGTTCAACAATACTGGCACAGCTATTAAGAAAAAAGATGACACTCATAAAATGGCAGAAGCTAATAAAGCGTTTGCTCATTATCGTTGGTAATTAGTAAGAGGAGTTGACATTCGTGGCAAGAGAATTTTCGCTAGAGAAACTCGTAATATCGGTATCATGGCTCACATCGACGCCGGTAAAACAACCACAACGGAACGTATTCTTTACTACACAGGCCGAGTTCACAAGATCGGTGAAGTTCATGAAGGCGCTGCGACGATGGACTGGATGGCACAGGAACAGGAACGTGGTATTACAATCACGTCTGCTGCGACTACTTGTCACTGGAAAGAACATCGCATCAACATCATTGATACCCCGGGTCACGTTGACTTTACTGTAGAAGTAGAACGTTCGTTGCGCGTACTTGACGGTTCCGTTGCAGTATTCAGTGCTAAAGGTGGCGTTGAACCACAGTCTGAAACTGTATGGCGTCAAGCATCTACCTATGGCGTACCACGTATCGCTTATGTAAATAAGATGGATACCGTAGGCGCTGACTACTTCAATGTTGTAAACATGATGAAAGAACGCTTGGGTGCAAACAGTGTTGCTCTTCAAGTACCAATCGGCGCTGAAGATACTTTCAAAGGCATCATCGACTTGATGACTATGAAAGCCGAAATCTACATCAGCGATGATGGTAAAGAATTCGAAATCACTGATATTCCTGAAGACTACGTACAAATAGTTCAAGAACGTCGTGAAATGTTAGTAGACGCTATTGCCGAAACTGACGACGAAATCATGATGAAGTACTTGGAAGGCGAAGAAATCAGCATTGATGAATTAAAAGCGGCTCTTCGTAAAGCAGTTTGTGAAAACAAATTGTTCCCTGTACTTTGCGGTTCTTCTTATAAGAACAAAGGTGTGCAGATGTTATTGGATGCAGTTATTGACTACATGCCATCTCCACTTGATATTCCAGCTATTAAAGGTGTTAACCCTGATACAGGCGCTGAAGAAACTCGCCCTGCATCCGATGAAGAACCATTCTCCGCATTGGCCTTCAAAATCATGGCTGACCCTTATGTTGGTAAATTAGCGTTCTTCCGCGTATACTCCGGTTCCTTAGAATCCGGTTCTTACGTGTTCAACTCCACAAAAGGTAAGAAAGAACGTATCGGTCGTATCCTTCAGATGCATGCTAACAGCCGTCAAGAAATCGAACGCGTTTACTCCGGCGATATCGCAGCTGCTGTAGGCTTGAAAGATACAACCACCGGTGATACTCTCTGTGATGAAAAGGCTCCGGTAATTCTTGAATCCATGGAATTCCCAGAACCTGTTATCTCCGTAGCAGTTGAACCTAAAACTAAAGCTGACCAGGAAAAAATGGGTATCGCTTTAGCTCGCTTGGCTGAAGAAGATCCAACCTTCAAAGTTCGCACTGATGAAGAAACCGGTCAGACAATCATTTCCGGTATGGGTGAACTTCACCTCGACATTATCGTTGACCGTATGAACCGTGAGTTCAAAGTTGAATGTAATGTTGGTAAACCTCAGGTTGCTTACCGTGAAACGATTCGCAAATCCGTTAAATCTCAAGGTAAATTCGTACGTCAGTCCGGTGGCCGTGGTCAATATGGTGACTGCTGGTTGGAATTAATTCCGCAAGAACCTGGTGCAGGCTTCGAATTTGAAAACAAAATTGTCGGCGGTGCTATTCCTCGTGAATACATTGGACCGGTTGAAACGGTGTTAAGGAAGCTATGGAATCCGGTGTTATCGCCGGCTACCCAATGGTTGACATCAAAGTAATCGTATTTGACGGTTCCTACCATGATGTTGACTCCTCCGAAATGGCGTTTAAAATCGCCGGTTCGATGGGCTTCAAAGAAGGTGCTCGTAAAGCCGACCCAGTACTTCTCGAACCATACATGGCGGTAGAAGTTGATGTACCGGAAGAATACATGGGCGACGTAATCGGCGACTTGAACTCTCGTCGTGGTCGTATGGAAGGCATGGAAGCTCGTAACGGCAGCCAGCATATCAAAGCATTCGTTCCATTGAGCGAAATGTTCGGTTATGCAACGGACCTCCGTTCCAAAACTCAGGGTCGTGGTAACTACTCTATGACAGTAGACCATTACGAAGAAGTGCCTAAGAAAATTGCTGAAGAAATTCAAGCAAAGAAAAACGGCTAATCCTTAAGGGTTAACACAATAAGTAAAATTTTAATTATCCGGGAGGACAATTCAAAATGGCAAAAGCAAAATTTGAACGTACTAAACCGCATGTTAACATCGTACTATCGGTCACGTTGACCATGGTAAAAACTACTCTTACTGCAGCAATCACTAAAGTACTTGCTGAAGAAGGCAAAGCTCAGTTCCAGGACTACAGCATGATCGACAAAGCTCCTGAAGAACGTGAACGCGGTATCACAATCAACACTTCTCACGTAGAATATGAAACTGAAAACCGTCACTATGCTCACGTTGACTGCCCAGGCCATGCTGACTATGTTAAAAACATGATCACCGGTGCTGCTCAGATGGACGGCGCTATCTTGGTTATCGCTGCAACTGACGGCCCTATGGCTCAGACTCGTGAACACATCCTTCTTGCTCGTCAGGTAGGTGTACCTGCTATCGTTGTATTCTTGAACAAAGCAGATATGGTTGACGATGATGAATTGATCGAATTAGTAGAAATGGAAGTTCGCGATCTTCTTACTACTTATGAATTCCCTGGCGACGAAGTACCTATTATCGTAGGTTCCGCTTTGAAAGCTTTGGAAGGAGACCCTAAATACGTAGAAAAAATCAAAGAATTGATGCAGGCAGTTGATGACTACATCCCAACTCCTGAACGCGACACTGACAAAACTTTCTTGATGCCGGTGGAAGACGTTTTCACAATTACCGGTCGTGGTACAGTAGCTACCGGCCGTGTTGAACGTGGCGAAGTTAAAGTTGGTGACACTGTAGAAATCGTTGGCTTGAAAGAAAAAGCTGAAAGCTATGTAGTTACCGGTCTTGAAATGTTCCGTAAAACTTTGGATTCCGCACAAGCTGGCGACAACGTTGGTGCTCTTCTTCGTGGTGTAGACCGTAAAGACATCGAACGTGGTCAGGTATTGGCTAAACCGGGTTCCATTCACCCACACACTAAATTCAAAGGTGAAGTTTACGTATTGACTAAAGAAGAAGGTGGCCGTCATACTCCATTCTTCTCCAACTATCGTCCACAGTTCTACTTCCGTACAACTGACGTAACCGGTGTTATCCAGTTGCCAGAAGGTACTGAAATGTGTATGCCTGGTGATAACATCACTATGACTATTGAATTGATTACACCAATCGCTATTGAAGCTGGTCTTCGTTTCGCTATCCGCGAAGGTGGCCACACAGTAGGCGCCGGTGTTGTTACTGAAATTATCGAAGGATAATTAGTAGTAAATGTAGGTCACAAACCTATACTTTGTGCAGCGCAGAGCGGCATTTGCATGCCGCTCTTGTGTTGTGTTTTTAAACTATGATATAGAAGGTTGCCTCTGCGGAGGAGAATTTCTATGGAGCAGTTCATTCATGAAATGAGCGACAGGAGGAAGTTATTCATGGCTAAACAGCAAAAAATTCGTATTCGTTTAAAATCATACGATCACAAAGCTCTTGATCAGAGCGCGGCAAAAATTGTTGACACTGCAAAACGCAACGGTGCATTAGTATCCGGTCCAATTCCATTGCCAACTGAAAAAAATATTTTTACAATTCTTCGTTCACCACATGTCAATAAAGACTCTCGTGAACAATTCGAAATGCGTACACATAAACGTTTAATCGATATTCTTGAATCAAATGCGAAAACAGTAGATGCTATCACCCGTCTTGAATTACCGGCTGGTGTGTCTATTGAAATAAAATTATAATAAGGAGGTGCGATTATGTCTAAAGCTATTTTGGGTAAAAAAGTTAGGAATGACTCAGATCTTCACTGCTGAAGGTAAACTCGTTCCTGTCACTGTAGTGGAAGCAACCCCAAGCGTAGTAGTGCGTGTTAAAACTGTTGAATCTGACGGTTATGACGCAGTACAGCTCGGCTATGGCTCCATTAAAGAAAAATATTTAACTAAACCTGTAAAAGGCCAGTTCGACAAAGCCGGCGTAGCACCGGTTAAATATCTTCGCGAACTTCGCCTTGCTGAAGCAACTGATTACACAGTGGGCCAAACTCTGGCAGCTGATATCTTCGCAGAAGGTGAGTTGGTTGATGTTGTAGGTACAGGTAAAGGTAAAGGATTTGCGGGCACTATTAAGCGCCACAACTTCCATCGTGGTCCTGTAACTCACGGTTCCAAATCTCATCGTGAACCTGGTTCCATCGGTCCTATGATCTCCGGTGGCGGCGGTAAGGTATACAAAGGCAAGAAACTCCCTGGACAAATGGGTGGCGGCAGAGTTACCGTACAGCGCTTATCTGTAGTAAAAGTTGATGCAGACCGTAACTTACTTTTAGTTAAAGGTGGCATTCCGGGCGCTAAAGGCAGCCTAGTAATGG
>ENA-OQBT01000494-OQBT01000494.1-human-gut-metagenome-genome-assembly--contig:-NODE-494-length-23577-cov-2.106311_pt1 | contig 23577 bp, 27 predicted proteins | sample MGYA00242749_ERZ504557 | MGnify/ENA primary metagenome ERZ504557 (study PRJEB26092, sample SAMD00036243) | human gut metagenome | host: Homo sapiens | study: EMG produced TPA metagenomics assembly of... | reverse complement strand
CATTTTTTGATCTGGACGGAACACTGCTCGACTCGATGCGGGTCTGGGATGACATCGATATTGCATTTTTAAAGAAGAGAGGACTTGAGGTTCCGCCGGATTATCAGGAGGCGATTACACCGCTCGGCTTTCTGGAGCTGCCCGCTACACGATCAGACGGTTCGCTTTCCGGAAACGCCGGAAGAACTGATTCAGGAGTGGCATCAGATGCGGTCGACGCCTATACGTATGAAGTGGAGTTAAAAGACGGGGCAGCAGAATATCTCCGCTATTTAAAAGAAAAAGGAATCCGCATGGCGGTTGCTACCTCATCGAGCCCGGAGCTGTATGAGCCGGCCTTAAAGAGAAATGGGATTTATGAGTATTTTAAAGCATTTGTCACCGTCTCGGAAGTAAAGCGCGGCAAGGGCTTTCCGGATATCTACGAGAAAGCGGCTGAAAAGCTGTCTCTTCCGCCGGAAACGTGTGTGGTATATGAAGATATCCTAACGGGAATCCGCGGCGCCAAAATGGGCGGATTTGCGGCTGTGGGCGTGTATGACAGAAGCGGGGAAGGAAACCGCGCAAAGATGGAGCAGGAAGCAGACCGCTACGTGACTTCTTTTAAGGAGCTGATGAACGGAGGAGATTCTTTCTTCTAAAGAAAATCTTGCTATTCCGGGAAGAAAAATGATATAATAAAATACTGTGCCCCCAAAATGGGACAGACAGAAGTATTTTTAAGAGAAAAAGACAGTAACACATAAGTGAGGATAGAACAGTTATGCCAAAAAAAGAAACGTATGATGCCAGCAGTATTTCCGTGCTGGAAGGTCTCGAAGCAGTGCGTAAGCGCCCTGGTATGTATATCGGAAGTACCTCGCGGAAGGCCTGAATCATCTGATTTATGAAATTGTAGACAATGCGGTGGACGAGCATCTTGCGGGCTACTGCGACACCATTCACGTAACACTTGAAGCAGACGGCTCGGCGACCGTGACCGACAACGGCCGCGGAATCCCGGTCGCATGCATGAAAAAGGCGTTCCGGCGGAGCGTCTCGTTTTTACAACCCTGCACGCCGGCGGTAAATTCGACAACAATGCGTACAAGACAAGCGGCGGTCTGCACGGTGTCGGTTCTTCGGTTGTCAATGCGCTTTCTACCTATCTTGACGTACAGGTCAGCCTCGGCGGCTGGGTTTATCACGACCGCTACGAACGAGGTGTTGCCGTACAGGAACTCGATGAGGATGGGCTGCTGCCGAAGATCGGAAAAACGAAGAACAGCGGAACCCGCATCAACTTCCTGCCGGATCCGGAAATCTTTGAGAAAACACGTTTTTCCGCAACAGAGGTCAAAAGCCGTCTTCATGAGACTGCATATCTGAACCCGGCGCTTACCATTTATTTTTCCGATCTGCGCGATGGAAAAGAGGAGCACCTGACGTATCACGAGCCGGACGGCATTGTTGGTTTTGTGCGCGATCTGAATAAGAATAAAGAGGCAATCCACGATCCGATTTATTTCAAAGGGGAATCTGAGGGCATTACCGTAGAATGTGCGTTCCAGTATATCAACGAATTCCAGGAAAACGTGCTCGGCTTCTGTAATAATATCTACAACGCTGAGGGCGGTACCCATATTTCCGGTTTCAAATCGACCTTTACGACGATTATGAACAGCTATGCCAGAGAGATCGGTGTCTTAAAAGAAAAAGACAATAACTTTACGGGATGATATCCGAAACGGTATGACCGCTGTTATTTCGATCAAGCACCCGGATCCGCGGTTCGAGGGTCAGACAAAAACGAAGCTGGACAACCCGGATGCGGCAAAGGCCGCCGGAAAAGTAACGGGCGAGGAGATTCCGCTGTATTTCGACCGCAATCTCGAAGTGCTGAAAAATGTTCTTGCCTGCGCTGAGCGATCTGCCAAAATCCGCAGAAGCGAAGAAAAAGCCAAGACGAATATGCTGACCAAGCAGAAATATTCGTTTGATACGAACGGCAAACTGGCAAACTGCGAGAAAAAGGACCCGTCGCTGTGCGAGATCTTTATCGTCGAGGGAGATTCTGCGGGCGGTTCCGCAAAGACGGCGCGTGACCGTAATTTCCAGGCAATTCTGCCGATCCGCGGTAAGATTCTGAACGTAGAGAAGGCTTCTATTGATAAAGTTCTGGCAAATGCCGAGATCAAATCCATGATCAATGCATTCGGCTGCGGCTTTTCCGAGGGTTACGGCAACGACTTCGATATCACAAAGCTCCGTTACGATAAAATTATCATCATGGCAGATGCCGATGTCGACGGTGCGCATATTTCAACGCTGCTGCTGACACTGTTCTACCGTTTCATGCCGGAGCTGATCTACGAGGGACATGTCTATATCGCGATGCCGCCTCTTTACAAGGCAATGCCGTCCCGCGGAAAAGAAGAGTATCTGTACGACGACAAAGCACTGGAAAAATACAGAAAGACACACAAAGAAAAATTTACGCTGCAGCGCTACAAAGGTCTTGGCGAGATGGACCCGGAGCAGCTCTGGGAGACGACACTGAATCCGGAGACGAGACTTTTGAAGCGTGTGGAGATCGAGGATGCCCGTATGGCCTCCGATGTGACGGAAGTACTGATGGGAACCGAGGTTCCGCCGCGGAAAGCATTTATTTATGAGCATGCAACCGATGCAGAGCTGGATATTTAACAGGAAGGACAAAGGAAGATGAAAGAAAAATCAGAAGATCAGATTATACGGACCGAATATTCTGAGGTCATGCAGAAATCTTATATTGATTATGCGATGAGCGTCATCATTTCCCGAGCGCTTCCGGACGTGCGGGACGGTTTAAAGCCGGTACAGCGCCGTACTCTGTATGACATGTATGAGCTCGGCATCCAGTACGACAAGCCGTTCCGAAAGTGCGCGCGTATCGTCGGCGATACGATGGGTAAATACCATCCGCACGGCGACAGTTCCATTTACGATGCTCTTGTCGTAATGGCACAGGATTTCAAAAAAGGGCAGCCGCTTGTGGACGGTCACGGAAACTTCGGGTCGATTGAGGGTGACGGTGCCGCTGCAATGCGATATACCGAGGCGAGACTGCAGAAAATTACACAGGAGGTCTATTTAAAGGATCTCGACAAAGACGTTGTCGATTTCGTACCGAACTTCGACGAGACGGAAAAAGAGCCGTCTGTTCTGCCGGTGCGCGTGCCGAACCTTCTGTTGAATGGCGCAGACGGTATCGCTGTCGGTATGGCAACAAGCATTCCGCCGCACAACCTGTGTGAGATTGTGGATGCGGTCAAGGCCTACATGAAAAACAACGACATCACCGTCAAAGGTCTGATGAAATACATCAAAGGACCGGATTTCCCGACCGGCGGTATTGTCGTCAATCAGGATGACCTGCTGTCGATCTACGAAAAGGTGTCGGAAAGATTAAAATCCGCGGAAAAGTGGAAGTGGAGAAAGGCAGAAACGGAAAGCAGTATCTTGTGATCACCGAAATTCCGTACCCGATGATCGGTGCGAACATCGGAAAGTTCCTGAACGATGTGGCGGGGCTTGTGGAGAGCAAGAAAGCGCCGGAAATCGTCGACATTTCCAACCAGTCCTCGAAAGAAGGAACACGCATCGTGCTCGAACTGAAAAAAGGCGCGGATGTGGAGCGGATCACGAATCTGCTGTACAAGAAAACACGTTTGGAAGATACGTTCGGTGTCAACATGCTCGCCGTGGCAGATGGAAGACGGAGACGTTAAGCTTAAACAGGTGATCGAGCATCACGTTGATTTCCAGTTTGAAGTGGCAACCCGCAAATACCAGAACCTTCTCCGCAAAGAGATGGAGCGCCGCGAGGTGCAGGAAGGTCTGATCAAGGCATGCGATGTGATCGATCTGATCATTGAGATCCTGCGCGGAAGCAAGACACAGAAGCAGGTCAAAGAGTGTCTGATTATGGGAGTGACCGATGGTATCCGCTTCAAATCAAAGTCAAGTGAGCGTATGGCAGCACAGCTCTGCTTTACGGAACGCCAGGCAACGGCGATTCTGGAGATGCGTCTGCAGAAACTGATCGGACTGGAAGTGGAAGCACTCTTAAAAGATCATGAGGCGACTGTGGCGAAGATTACAAAGTACGAGGATATCTTAAATCATTACGACTCGATGTCGGAAGTTATTATGGAAGATCTGACGCAGATAAAAAAAGAGTACGGCCACAAGCGGAAAACGGCGATTGAGAATGCTGAGGCGATTGTTCTTGAGGAGCTGAAGGTCGAGGAGATGGATGTTGTCTTCCTGATGGACCGCTTCGGTTATGCGAAGACGATCGATACGTCTGCTTACGAGCGGAACAAAGAGGCTGTGCACAACGAGAACAAATATGTGTTCCAGTGCAAAAACACCGATAAGATCTGCGTCTTTACGGATCTTGGCATGATGCACAGCATCAAAGTAATGGACATCCCGTATGGAAGATTCCGTGACAAGGGAACGCCGATCGACAACCTTGGAAATTACAGCAGCCAGAAGGAGCAGATGATTTACGTCGATGCACTGGAAAATATCAAGAACAATAAGCTGCTGTTCGTCAGCGCGGCCGGTATGGTAAAACTTGTCGATGGATCCGAGTTTGATGTCGTAAAACGAACGATCGCGGCGACGAAGCTTTCATCCGAGGAGGACCGTCTGATTCTTGCCGAGGTCTGCCAGGAGCAGGAGTATGTGGTTCTGCAGACGAAAAACGGTGTCTTCCTGCGCTTCCTTACGAGTGAAGTGCCGGAGAAGAAAAAAGCAGCCGTTGGTGTGCGTGGTATCCGTATGGCAGAGGACGACGCGGTAGAGCATGCGTATCTGCTGGCAAGCCGGATGGATTACACGATCACGTATCACGACAAAGAGATTTCTCTGACAGCGAAGATTAAGCTGGCAAAACGAGATACCAAGGGAACAAAGATCCGGGTATAACGCAGAGTTTTGTTTATAACCATGAGAAGCAGCTCCGCGGGTTTTTCGAGAGATCACTTGGCAATAAAAGGACACCTGCCCGATACCAGAACGGTACGGGCAGATGTCCTTTTTGCATAATTTTTTAGTTATTTGAAAAACTGTGGGAAGTCTTTCTTGGGGTTCTTCTTTCAATGGCAACGTACGGACGATGATGACCGACATATTTATAAGCCGGACGGATGATCTTTCCTTCGTTGACAAGCTCTTCGATCCGGTGTGCGGACCAGCCGGAGATACGGGAGATAGCAAAGATCGGGGTGTAGAGCTCTTTTGGAAGGCCAAGCATTGCGTAGACGAAACCGCTGTAGAAATCAACATTTGCACAGACTGGTTTGAGCAGACGGCGCTTTTTGGCGATACACTCGCCGGCAATGCGTTCTACAGACTCATAGAGAGCAAATTCTTTCTCGCGGTGCTTCTCAGCGGAAAGCTTCTTTGCATATTCTTTCAGAATCACACAACGTGGATCGGACAGGGTATAAACAGCATGGCCCATACCATAGATAAGACCGGTTCCATCGAATGTTTCACGATCAAGCATTTTGGTCAGGTAGGTGCGCAGTTCGTTTTCGTCTTCCCAGTTTGTAACATTCTCTTCAATATTTTCAAACATCTCCATAACCTTCAAGTTGGCACCGCCGTGGCGCGGTCCTTTTAAGGAACTTAAAGAAGCCGCAACAGCAGAGTAGGTATCGGTTCCGGAGGAGGAGACAACGTGTGTCGTAAATGTTGAGTTATTTCCGCCGCCGTGGTCTGCGTGAAGAATTAACGCAACATCGAGAACCTTTGCCTCCAGAGCAGTGTATTCTCCATCCGGGTGAAGCATCTGCAGAATGTTTTCAGCCATCGACAGCTCCGGTTTCGGATTTCGGATGATCAGGTTCTGGTTTTCGTGGTAGTGGCGGTATGCATGGTAGCCGTAAACGGCGATCAGCGGCATTTTGGCGATCAGACTCAAAGCCTGGCGGAGGACGTTCGGAATGGAAATGTCATCCGGCTTTTCGTCGTAGGAATACAGGGTCAGCACACAGCGCTGCAGAGTATTCATCATGTTTTTGCTGGTTGCCTTCATGACAACGTCGCGGACAAAAGTGTCCGGCAGCTCGCGGTAGATACTTAAAATTTCGTTGAAATCATTTAACTGCGGTTCTGTCGGAAGAGAACCGAACAGAAGAAGATAGGTAATCTCTTCAAAACCGAAGCGTCGTCCTTCCATACCTTTGATCAGATCTGCGACGTTATAGCCTGAAAATAGAGACGGCCATCGGTCGGAACTTTTTCGCCGGTGCGCTCATCAATATCGAAGCCGATAACATCGGAAATTTCGGTCAGGCCGGTGAGAACACCTTTACCGGTGGAATCACGCAGTCCCCGTTTTACATCGTACTCAGTGTATAAAGATAAATCAATCTTTCCGGAATCTTTCGTATACTCTACAAGCTGACTGAGCTTGTCTTCCAGATTATCGTATTGCATGGTCATGACAACAGCCCCTTTCTTCCTTTAGTTAAAAACTATACTTACTTTTTTGGCGGTTGTCAATGCTTTTCTTTCAAAATACATTAATTTTTATAAGGAAAAGTGATGGTTTTCCTTAATTTTTGAAAGCAAGGACAAAGTTTATGCATAAAATTTGCGTCAGGGATGTGAAAACAACAAGGATGAAAACGGCAGGAAATCAGTGGGGCGGAACAAATTTTAGAAAAAGATTCATAAATTTCAAAAAAATGCTTGCAATTTCAAAAAAATACGGTATAATAATGATTGTGTCATTCAGAAAATGAATTTCACAGGCCGAAATAGCTCAGCCGGTAGAGCACTTCACTCGTAATGAAGGGGTCGTCAGTTCGAATCTGATTTTCGGCTTATTCTTTAGAAACCCGCAGGACGTAAGGTTCTGCGGGTTTTCTGGTATCATGAGAAATATGACAGAAATACGAACGCCCTTTGCAGGAAAAAGATCTGCTGCAAAGGGCGTTTGCTGTTACAAGTTTCAGGAAAATCAGTTCGTACAGCATATCCTGACGGAGCTTTTGGCCGGACACTTCAAAGAGCACATCAGCTGTTGCCATTTTCCTGTGCTGCCACCCGTGCGTCGCGTTCCCGGCGGGAAAAGACGCAGCCGCAGTAGTCCTGGCGGTAGAGGCCGTATTCGTGGGAAAGTTCGATGGAACGCTGGTAGCCGCCCCGTTTCTTGAAATCTGAATTGAGATATGGGATCCTGTATTCGGCGGCAAGCCGTTCTCCGATTTCATTCAGCTTTTCCGCGTTTTTCAGCGGGCTGATGGAGAGGGTTGTTGTAAAATAGTCGAGTTTGAGCTGCTTTGCCATTTCGGCCGCTTCGCGGAGCCGCATTTCATAGCAGACAAAACAGCGCTCGCCGCCCTCCGGCACATTTTCCATCCCGCGTGTCAGCTCATAGAACCGGTCAGAATCGTACGGTCCGGGGCAGAAGGAAATCGGATGCACGGCGGGAAGAGAATGGATCAGACGCTGCTGTTCCTCCACGCGGTGCTCGTACTCCGTCGGTGGATAGATGTTGGGATTATAGTAAAAGAGCGTAATGGAAAAATACTGCGACAGATATTCCAGCACGTAACTGCTGCACGGCGCACAGCAGCTGTGCAGCAGCAAGGTCGGAACTTCACCGTGAAGTCCTGCAATCTTCGCATCCAGCTCCTTCTGGTAATTTCTTTTATTGGTCATAATGTATCTTCAAACCTCCTGGTATCTTTCAATCCTTTCTATTATAGCCTCAGCGCGGCTGGGATGCAAGCTGCATATGATATCTTATAGATAGAGGAGGATGCAAAAAAATGGATGATCAAATCCTGTCATTAGAGCATATATCACTGTCCTATCACACCATGAAAGGAGAAACACCGGCGCTGTGCGATCTGACCTTTTCGGTAAAACCGGGGGAATTTGTTGCTCTTGTCGGACCGAGCGGCTGCGGAAAGAGCACGATCCTGAACTTGATTTCCGGTCTTTTAAAGCCGGAGGCGGGAACTCTGCTGAGCCGCGGACGGCCGATCACGGAGGCGGATCTCCATATCGGCTACATGCTGCAGAGAGACCACCTGTTTGAATGGCGGACCATCTACAGCAACGTTCTGCTGGGCCTTGAGATTTCGCGCACGCTGACACCCGAGCGGAAAGAAAAGTTGGGAGATGATGGAGACATACGGCCTGAAATCCTTTTCCAATGCCCGTCCGTCCGAACTTTCCGGCGGTATGCGGCAGAGGGCGGCACTGATCCGTACACTGGCGATGGAGCCGGATCTTCTGCTGCTTGACGAGCCGTTTTCCGCTCTCGACTACCAGACGAGGCTGAACGTCTGTGATGATATCGGAAAGATCATCAAAAAAGAGGGAAAGACAGCAATTCTCGTGACACACGATATTTCGGAGGCCATCAGCATGGCGGACCGTGTGATTGTTCTGGCGGCACGGCCGGCATATGTGAAAAAAAAAGATTCCGATCCGGTTTGCGATGGAGGAGCGCACGCCGATGAAAGCGCGCAGTGCGCCGGAATTTAAAACGTATTTCAATGCCATCTGGAAGGAGCTGAATGAAAATGCGTGAGCAGGCAAAAACGCCGGAGAGCAGCTTTCAGAGGGCGTATCTCCGGCAGAAAAAAAGAGAACGGGAGCAGGTGCGGGTGTTTCGGGCTTTGCTTCTCGTCAGTTTTCTGGTATTATGGGAGGTGGCGGCGGATCTGAGATGGATCGATCCGTTTATCTTTTCCAGCCTGTGCGGGTGGGAAAAACGTTCGTGACCCTGCTGACGGAGCAGAACCTTCTGCGCCATATCGGGATCACGGTGTATGAGACGGGAATCAGCTTTCTGCTCGTCTCGGCACTTGGCATGGCGTTCGCTGTGCTTTTGTGGCTCTTTCCGCGCTTTTCTGCGGTGATGGAGCCGTACCTGGTAGTCCTGAACAGCCTGCCGAAATCGGCGCTCGCCCCGCTTCTCATTGTGTGGATGGGGGCAAACGTGAAAACGATCATCACGGCCGGCATTTCCGTTGCGATATTCGGCTCGGTGATCAGCATTTACAGCAGCTTTCAGGGTGTGGAGCCGGATATGCTCCGCCTGATTGCAACACTCGGCGGAACGAAGAAGGATATGCTGTTCCGCGTCGTGCTGCCGTGGTCGCTTCCGGGGCTGCTCGCCGTGTGGAAGGTCAACATCGGCCTGTGCCTCGTCGGTGTTGTAATCGGAGAGTTTATCGGGGCAAGAGAGGGGCTTGGCTATCTGATTATCTACGGCAGTCAGGTGTTCAGATATGCACACGCAAGAGAAGGGAGGATGACAGATGATTGGAATCGTATGTCTGGAAGAACGAAGAGGAATGCAGTTTGGCGGACGACGCGTTTCGCGGGACCGCGTGGTAACGGAAAAAATCTGCGAACTGTGTGAGGGGAAAACGCTCTGGATGAATCCGGCTTCGGAAAAGCTGTTCGCGGAGCAGAAGGAGAGTGGGAAGGTAACACTTCAGGCGGCGGCAGATTTTCTGGAGCAGGCAGGCGAAGGAGAATACTGCTTTGTGGAGAATACGGGACTGCAGGCTGTGGAAGCGAAGATAGAGAAAATCATCGTTTTCTGGTGGAACCGGCATTATCCGTCTGACCGGAAATTCGACCTGGATCTTTCCAAATGGAATAAAGTGTCCGAGGAGGAGTTTGCAGGCTATTCCCATGAGAAAATAACGAAAGAGGTATATGAGAAATGAAAAAACCAAGAAAACAGCTTCTGCTGCTGGCGGCGCTTCTTGTTCTGACACTGACCGGCTGTGAGGCGCAGGATCTTCTCTCGACGGAGAGAGCAGATTCCGGTTCGGAGGTTACGGCCGCTTATACGATGACGGAATCCCAGATTACCGATCAGGCACCGACGGCCGTTTCAGTTCTTGATGTTTCGGAGTTTTCCGGTGAACCGTATGTCGTTTTAAACGGAAATGAGCCGGATTTTACCGATGAGGAAAAGACGACCGAGTCGTACGAGCATTACAGCAATTCTGGACAGCCTGGGACGGTGCGGCGTGGCAGAGGCGAATATCGCCAGGATCTGATGCCGACGGAGAAGCGCGGCGTGATCGGCCAGGTAAAGCCGACGGGCTGGCATACGGTAAAATACGATCAGGTGGAAGGTAAATATCTGTACAACCGCTGCCATCTGATCGGATACCAGCTGACCGGTGAGAATGCAAACGAGAAGAATCTGATCACTGGAACACGTTATCTGAATGTCGAGGGCATGCTGCCGTTTGAAAACATGGTTGCCGACTACGTCAAAGAGACCGGAAACCATGTGCTGTACCGCGTTACACCAATTTTTATCGGGGACAACCTTGTAGCGGACGGTGTGGAGATGGAGGCACTTTCCATGGAAGATGACGGCGAGGGCATTTCCTTCCATATCTTCGCATACAACAATCAGCCGGGCATCTCAATTAATTATGCAACGGGAGACAGCACGTTAAGCGAAAGCAGCGGAACGATGACGGATCAGCAGGAATATGTCATGAACACATCCAGCATGAAATTCCACCTGCCGTCATGCTCCAGCGTCAGCTCGATTAAGGATGAAAACAAGGCGACATATCAGGGACCGCGCGAGGACCTGATCGCCGAAGGCTATGAGCCGTGCGGACGGTGCAATCCGTAAAAGAAATTACAAAAAGAGGGTCGGAACTTTCCGGTCCTTTTTTCTATATAGTAAAGAGAAGCATCTGGAAAGTGAGACAGGAGATGGAAGAGGAGAAGCTGCGTGCGGTTTATTATGCAAGGTGCAGCACCGAGGAGGAAAATCAGAAGGATGCGCTGGTAAGGCAGGCGGCGGAGGCGGAAGAGGCAATCCGGGCAAGAGGATGGAGCTTGTGGATGCCTACGTGGAGAGCCGCTCCGGTACGAGCCGGAAGGGCAGATGGGAATATAACCGCCTGTACGAGGATCTCGAGCAGAACAGGTTTGATGTCGTCGTAATCAAGTCGCAGGACCGCCTGATGCGGAACACGCGGGACTGGTATCTGTTCGCAGACCGCTTAAACTGCGCCGGAAAGCGGCTGTATTTTTATCTGGAGAACACATTCTATTCGCCGGAAGACGCGCTTCTGACCGGCATTAAGGCGATTCTGGCGGAGGAGTACAGCCGGGAGCTGAGCAAGAAGATGAATCTGGCGCACCAGAAACGGCAGCAGAATAATGGAAAGCCGGTGCTGACCTCAAAAAGTTATGGTTACCGGCGGACGGCAGACGGAGCGATTGAGATCATCCCGGAGGAGGCCGCAGTGAAGCGCCGTATGTACGAACTCTGTGCAGACGGTCTCGGCGGACGGAAAATTGCGGCGGTTCTGGCAGCGGAAGGCGTCCGCAGCCGCGCCGGAAAACCATTCTCTGGAACAGACATTATCCGCATGGTGCGGAATCCCATGAATAAAGGCACCGTAGTCATGAACAGGAAGCATTACGATTTTAACACCGGAAAAACGCTCCCTACACCGCCGGGCGGGCAGTACGTCTATGCGGGGAAAATTCCTGCTATCGTCTCTGAAGAGCTCTGGATAGCGGCAAATCGGGCGGCTGACGAGCGTCTCTGCCGCAAAAAGGTGGGCAAATCTGTTCAGACTTGACTGGGTAATCCTGTCTATCCTGATCCTCTGCCTCGTTGCAGCAGGATTGTACGGCATCTTGGGCTGGCTGGAAAAAAACTACACAAAACGCCGAAATTCGGGAAAGTAGGTGATTTGACTTGCAAAGGGAGGTTGGATGCTTGTATAATAATGCATGATAATTTAAAAAACTTACAGGAAAAGAGGAATGAAAATGGCACAGTTATGGGGCGGACGGTTCACAAAAGAGACCGACAAGTTAGTGTATAATTTTAATGCATCCATCAGCTTTGATCAGAAATTCTATAAACAGGACATCAAAGGCAGCATGCACATGTAAAGATGCTGGCAAAACAGGCATCCTGACAGAAGAGGAGAGAGACCAGATTCTTGCAGGACTGGAGGGGATTCTTGCCGATGTAGAGAGCGGAAAACTGGAAATCACCAGCGAATATGAGGATATCCACAGCTTCGTGGAGGCAAACCTGATCGACCGCATCGGAGACGCCGGAAAGAAGCTGCACACCGGAAGAAGCCGCAATGACCAGGTAGCCCTCGATATGAAACTTTATGTCCGCGATGAGATCACCGAGATTGATGCACTCGTCAAAGAGGTGCTGGTAACACTCGAAAAAATCATGGAAGAGAACATTCACACCTATATGCCGGGATTCACCCATCTGCAGAAAGCACAGCCGATCACACTGGCACATCACATGGGCGCATATTTTGAAATGTTCCGCCGCGACAGAGGCCGCCTTGCAGACATCTACAAGAGAATGAATTACTGTCCGCTCGGTTCCGGTGCGCTGGCTGGAACGACGTATCCGTTGGACCGCGCTTACACAGCAGAGCTGCTCGGCTTTGACGGCCCGACCTTAAACAGCATGGATTCCGTATCCGACCGTGACTATGTCATTGAGCTCCTCAGTGCTCTTTCTACGATTATGATGCATCTTTCCCGCTTCTCCGAGGAGATCATCATCTGGAATACCAATGAGTATCAGTTTGTGGACATCGACGACGCATACAGCACCGGAAGCAGTATCATGCCGCAGAAAAAGAATCCGGATATCGCAGAGCTTGTTCGAGGAAAAACAGGCCGCGTTTACGCAGCTCTGATGTCAATGCTCACCACTATGAAGGGAATCCCGCTGGCGTACAACAAAGATATGCAGGAGGATAAAGAGCTGACCTTCGATGCCATCGACACCGTAAAAGGCTGCCTGGCTCTGTTCAATGGCATGCTTTCTACCATGCGCTTCAAAAAAGACCGCATGGAGAACAGTGCAAAGAACGGTTTCACGAATGCAACGGACGCAGCTGATTACCTTGTTGGAAAAGGCGTTCCGTTCCGCGATGCACATGGCATTGTCGGCCGTCTCGTTCTGTACTGCATTGACAAAGGAATCTCACTTGATGATATGAAACTCGAAGAGTACAAAGCGATCAGCCCGGTCTTCGAAGATGACATTTACGATGCGATCAGCATGAAAAACTGCGTGGAGCGACGCAATACGATCGGCGCGCCGGGAGCAGATGCGATGCAGGCTGTCATCGAGCAGAATAAAAAATATTTACAGGAAAATTGAAAAAACAGTTGCAATTTTGAAAAAATTGGTATAGTATGACATGAGACGCACAAATGTACGCCACAGAAGAACAAGGAGATGAAACCAATGGAGCAGAAATTGAGAGTAGGAATTTTAGGAGCAACCGGTATGGTAGGACAGAGATTTATTTCTCTGCTGGAGAACCATCCGTGGTTTGAAGTTGTGACCCTGGCAGCAAGTCCGAGAAGTGCCGGAAAAACATATGAGGAAGCAGTCGGCGGACGCTGGAAAATGGATACTCCAATGCCGGAAGCAGTGAAAAAGCTCGTTGTGATGAATGTAAATGATGTAGAGCATGTGGCATCTACCGTAGATTTTGTATTTTCCGCTGTTGATATGTCGAAAGATGAGATCAAAGCGATTGAAGAAGCATATGCAAAGACCGAGACACCGGTTGTTTCCAACAACAGCGCACACCGCTGGACACCGGATGTGCCGATGGTAGTGCCGGAAATCAACCCGGAACATTTCGATGTCATCGAGTTCCAGAAAAAACGTCTGGGCACCAAGAGAGGATTTATTGCGGTAAAACCGAACTGCTCCATCCAGAGTTATGCGCCGGTTTTAACTGCATGGAAAGAGTTTGAGCCGTATGAGGTTGTTGCAACCACATATCAGGCAATTTCCGGAGCAGGAAAAACCTTCAAAGACTGGCCGGAGATGGAAGGCAACATCATCCCGTTCATCGGCGGCGAGGAAGAGAAGAGCGAGCAGGAGCCGCTTCGTATCTGGGGTAAAATCGAGAACGGCGTGATCGTAAAAGCAACCGAGCCGAAGATCACCTGCCAGTGCATCCGTGTACCGGTATTAAACGGACACACCGCAGCTGTTTTCGTTAAGTTCCGCAAGAAACCAACGAAAGAGCAGCTCATCGAGAAACTGGAGAACTTCAAAGGCCTTCCGCAGGAACTGAACCTCCCAAGCGCACCGAAACAGTTCATCCGCTACATGACCGAGGATAACCGTCCGCAGGTAACCCTGGATGTCAACTACGAGAACGGCATGGGAATCAACGTAGGCCGTTTAAGAGAGGATTCCATCTACGACTGGAAATTCGTAGGTCTGTCCCACAACACTGTCCGCGGCGCAGCGGGCGGAGCAGTACTTTGTGCAGAGACACTGGTTGCAAAGAAGTTTATCGCTGCAAAATAATGCTTAGAATGATATAAAAAAACGCCTCTGAAACGTTTTGTGTTCAGAGGCGTTTTTTGTGCATGGATCAAAAGAATATAGTTTGCAGGATATCGAAAGCAGCAAAAAAGAAGCGCCATACGGAAAATCCCGCGGCGCTTCTTTTCTGCTCAAATAATTCTATTTACGCAAGGTTTGGCTAATCTTAGAATTTGCCAGCTTTTGCTGCCTCTTCAACAGCAACAGCTACAGCAACAGTCATACCAACCATTGGGTTGTTTCCTGCGCCGATGAGACCCATCATTTCTACGTGAGCCGGTACAGAAGAAGAACCTGCAAACTGAGCGTCAGAATGCATACGTCCCATAGTATCGGTCATACCGTAGGAAGCAGGACCTGCTGCCATGTTGTCCGGGTGAAGAGTACGTCCTGTACCACCGCCGGAAGCAACGGAGAAGTATTTTTTACCAGCTTCGATACGCTCTTTTTTGTAGGTACCTGCAACTGGATGCTGGAAACGAGTCGGTTGGTGGAGTTTCCGGTGATGGAAACGTCAACGTTCTCTTTCCACATGATAGCAACGCCTTCGCGAACGTCGTTAGCGCCGTAGCAGTTAACTTTCGCACGCGGTCCATCGGAGTATGCTTTTCTGAATACTTCTTTCAGTTCTCCGGTGTAGTAGTCATATTCAGTCTCTACATAAGTAAAGCCGTTGATACGAGCGATGATCTGAGCAGCGTCTTTTCCAAGACCGTTCAGGATAACACGAAGAGGTTTCTGACGAACTTTGTTTGCTTTTTCAGCGATACCGATAGCACCTTCAGCTGCTGCGAAGACTCATGTCCAGCCAGGAATGCGAAGCACTCGGTGTCCTCTTCCAGAAGCATTTTACCAAGGTTACCATGGCCAAGACCAACTTACGCTGATCTGCTACAGAACCCGGGATACAGAAGGACTGAAGTCCCTCACCGATTGCTGCAGCAGCTTCAGAAGCTTTGCGGCATCCTTTTTTGATTGCGATGCTGCGCCTACAGTGTAAGCCCATTTTGCATTCTCGAAGCAGATTGGCTGAATGCCTTCGATCATTTTGTATACATCAAGGCCAGCAGCTTTTGTAACTTCTGCAGCTTCTTCGATGGAGTTGATTCCGTACTCAGCAAGCTTAGCCAGAATCTGTTTCTCTCTTCTTTCATATGATTCAAATAAAGCCATTTTCCTATCCTCCTAAATTATCTGATTACTCTTTTCTCGGGTCAACGATCTTAACAGCATCAGCAACACGTCCGTACTGTCCGCTTGCTTTTTCGAAAGCTGTGTTTGCATCATCGCCGGCTTTGATGAAGTCCATCATCTTTCCGAAGTTGATGAATTTGTAACCGATAATCTCATCATCTGCATCCAGAGCGATACCTGTTACATAACCGTCGGTCATCTCCAGGTAACGAGGTCCTTTTGCAAGAGTTCCGTACATGGTACCAACCTGGGAACGAAGTCCTTTACCAAGGTCTTCCAGGCCTGCGCCTACAACCAGTCCGTCCTCGGAGAATGCACTCTGGCTTCTTCCGTAAACGATCTGCAGGAAGAGCTCTCTCATAGCAGTATTGATAGCATCACACACAAGGTCAGTATTCAGTGCCTCAAGGATGGTAAGTCCTGGCAGAATCTCAGATGCCATAGCTGCAGAATGAGTCATTCCTGAACATCCGATGGTCTCAACGAGAGCTTCCTGGATAACGCCCTCTTTTACGTTCAGAGTCAGTTTGCAGGTACCCTGCTGCGGTGCGCACCAGCCAATACCGTGAGTGAATCCGGAAATGTCTTTGATTTCTTTTGCTTTTACCCATTTTGCTTCCTCCGGAATCGGAGCTGCACCGTGATGCACGCCCTGGGCAACCGGACACATCATTTCTACTTCGTGTGAATAAGTCATTGTTAAACTCCTTTCAAATATGTACTTATTTGAGCTTTTGTCTTTCGAACGGACTGTTTCCAGCCTGTTCACAGACCTATGGTTATTGTCTCACAAAATTGGTCATTCGTCCAGCATATTTTGATAAAAAATTGCAAAGACCACCGGAAAACGATAAAATTTCCGGCGGTCTTTTAAATCAATCGGTTTGGTTTTCTCTCGATAAAAGAGAATTTTTTTAATTATCAGATTTTTTTGACAATTTCTTTCGCATTCTTAAAAATATGACCTGACGGGATCACACCGCGAACACAGGAGAGTGGATAAATGTTGGAATTTCTTCCGACAACCGTTCCCGGGTTCAATACGCTGTTACAGCCGACCTCAACTTCATCGCCGAGCATCGCACCGAATTTTTTCAGTCCGGTTTCGATCTGTTCATCTGCGCCTTTGACAACAACGAGCTTCTTATCGGATTTTACATTGGAAGTAATGGAACCGGCACCCATATGGGCTTTGTATCCAAGAACAGAGTCGCCGACATAGTTGTAATGCGGAACCTGTACTTTATTAAAGAGAATGACATTTTTCAGTTCGGTGGAGTTTCCAACGACAGCGCCTTCGCCGACGATGGCGTTTCCGCGGATAAAGGCACACTGACGGATCTCAGCGCCTTTTCCAATGATGCATGGGCCGTTAATGGAAGCGGTCGGTGCGATCACGGCATCTTTTGCGATCCAGACATTTTCGCCGCGTTTTTCGTATTCTGCCGGATCGAGTGTTTCGCCGAGTTCAAGAATAAAATCTTTAATGAGCGGAAGCACTTCCCATGGATACGTTTTGCCTTCAAAGATTTTTGCGGCAATGGTCTGGGTTAAATCATAAAGTTCAGAAATGGTTGCATCTTTCATGCGTGATTCATCCTTTCTTGTTTTAGTTCCTGTTTATCTTACCACATTTCAGGAGTTCTGTGCGCCTTTTTTTCTGGCGGTGGAATAGGACTTTGCAGAGGAGTCTTCTGCAGCGGTACGTTTCCCGGTACGGGAGCGCGTGGAAGAGGCTTTTCTGTAATACGGCGCGGACGCATCAAAGCTGCTCTTTAGCTGGAACTGATTCCGCAGCTGCTTCACATTTACCGTGTGGCGTGTCACAAAGTTTTCCAGTTTTCCCATATATTCCTCGGAGGTAATGGAGCCTTCCGCTACATAGGTAAGTCCCTTTTCCCAGCTTGCCGTCAGCTCCGGATTCAGAAGCGGGCGGATCGACTGGTGTACGACGTCGTAGATCATTTCGCCAAGCTGTGTCGGGTGATAACCTGCGTCTTTTTGTTCAGAGCAAGATATTTGATAAAGACAAGCTTTTTCAGAATCTCAGCACGCGTCGCACTCGTTCCGATGCCGCTTCCCTTAATCTGTTCGCGCAGCTCCTCGTCTTCAATGAGCTGTCCGGCATTTTCCATTGCAAGGATCATCGAACCGGAGGTGTAGCGTTTTGGCGGAGAGGTTTCTCCTTCCTTGATAGAAAGGCCGAGAAGATTCAGCTCGCTGCCTTTCTGCAGCTGGGACAGCGCTGCAAGAAAAGAGGGATCGCAAGTCGTCTCGTCCTCCTTTCTGCCCTCGTCGTCCTCCTCTTTCTTACGGAAGAAAGAATACTGCATGGCTTTTAAATAGCCCTCCTGCACGAGAACGCGGAAGTTGGAGAAAAACTGCTCGCCGCCGATTTCGGTGACAAGAGCAACTTTCTGATAGACCGCCGGCGGATAGAAGATACCGAGAAAACGGCGGACAATTGTCTCATAAACTTTTGCGGAGAGTTCCGAGAGGTTCCGCAGATTGTTAAGGCCCTGTCCGGTCGGAATGATCGCATAGTGATCGGTAATCTGTTTATCGTTTGTATAGCGGGTGGAACCAATCTTTTTCCAGCTTTCACCCTGCAAAATTTCATTTGCAAGGCCGCTGCAGATACCGTACTGCTGCAGGCCGCGCAGGTTTTTGCTGATTTCCCTGGCAACGGCAGAAGAAAGCACACGGGCATCGGTTCGCGGATAGGTAACCAGCTTTTTCTCGTAAAGCTCCTGAACAACTTTCAGCGTTTCATCCGGACTGATTTTGAAAAAGCGGGCACAGTCGTTTTGCAGCTCCGCAAGGTTGTAAAGCAGTGGCGCATTTTTATTTTCCTTTTTTCGCTCCATTTTCAGGACATGCGGGATCAGAGGATTCTGCATGCTTAATTCCTCAATCAGTTTCTGTGCGTCCTCTTTTTTCTGGAAGCCGTTCTCCTTATAGAGAAGCGGAGAGTTGAAGTAGCGGCTGCCTTTTACGGCGCGCCATTCCCCCTCAAAATTGCGTCCATTTAAGGAAAGACCGGCGATGACACGGTAGAATGGTGTTTTCACAAAGCTGCGGATTTCGCGCTCCCGGCGTACGACCATGCCGAGCACACATGTCATAACACGGCCGACGGAAATAGACTGATATTTAGTGCGAGATACGATGCGACAGCGCTTCCGTATTTGAGCGAGAGAAGACGGGAAAAGTTAATGCCCATCAGGTAATCTTCTTTGGCGCGGAGATAAGCGGATGCCGAAAGATTGTCGTATTCACTTTCATCCTTCGCTTCGCGGATACCGCGCAGGATTTCTTCTTCTGTCTGCGAGTCGATCCAGACACGCTTCTGTTTCTTGTCTTTGATACCGGCCATCTGCGCGACGAGACGATAGATGTATTCTCCCTCACGCCCGGAGTCGGTACAGACATAAATGGTTTCAATATCCTCCCGGTGGAGCAGGTTACTCACAATGGTGAACTGCTTTTTTACTTCCGGGATAATTTCATATTTGAAGTTTTCAGGCAAAAAAGGCAGGGTCTCGAGACTCCACCTTTTTAACGCAGGATCATATTTTTCCGGATAGCTCATCGTAACCAGGTGACCGACGCACCAGGTTACGACGGACTGATCCGACTCTAAGTATCCATCCCTGCGCTGCATATTCTGTTTTAACGCTTTTGCGAACTCCTGAGCAACGCTCGGTTTTTCCGCAATGTATAAAGATTTTGTCATTTATCTGCACTCATCATTCGAAGCGGCCAGGCAAGGAGCACACCGCCTCCTATTGCGTTTCCTATAGTTACAATGACCATGCTTTTCAATGCGGCAGTCAGAGAAATGCCGCCTGGGACCAGAAGTGCAGCGGTAACAAAGGTGGCCATATTGGCAACGCAGTGTTCAAACCGGCAACAACGAATCCGGTGATGCAAAGTATAATCATGAAAAATTTGGCAACTTCATTTTTGCATTTCATGCCGCAGGAACGGCAAGGCAGACGAAGAAGTTGCAGAGAATGGCACGGAAAAACATTTCTCCGGCAGGAATGGAAAGTTTATTTCCAATAAATCCTGCGTAATAATCGGCAGTACCGGAAGCACCTGCCAGTACGAAAATTACGGAGAGAATCAGGCATCCGACAAAGTTTCCGATGTAGCTTACCAGCCATACTTTTCCAACCTGTGCCCAGGAGACTTTTTTGTCATAGGCCCCAAATGCCATAACAAGATTGTTTCCGGTGAAAAGCTCTGCACCGATAAAAACGATCAGCAGAACCGCAATGGCAAACACAATACCGCCAAGCAGTTTTCCCCAGGCAGGATCTGTACTCTGGAACGTATTGCCTACCACGTTGGAGAAAATCATGGCAACCACGATAAAGAAACCGGCCATGACTGCACGGAGAAAGTATTTCCCCGGGTGTTCTTTCAGCAGCCTTGCTTTGTTTACGGCTGCCTCTGAAAATTTTTGTACGTCATCATAAGGCATAGAATAACTCCTTTCTTATGTCCCGTAGGATGGACATATCCCCTCTCTTTTTGTCCGGGGGATGGTCTTTTTTTTCCGAAGCAGCTTGCAAATGCTTCGGATTTCGCGCTTTCAACTTTGGCTATTATAGCATTTCCCGGAAAGATTCGCAATGAAGGAGGAAGAAAAAAGTATATTTCCACAGAAATGTCAGAAAATAAGGGGTGAAACGACAGATTGTATGATGAACTCAGAGGGATTGAAACAAGGATTGAAAGCTTTTTTTATGTTCTGTTTTACAAACATCTCGGACACAGTGAAATTGTAAACCATGATGATCCGGCGTTTGTGAAACTGGTTTATCATCTGCACTGATGTTCATTCTTAGCAAAAACCTCATCGGCTGTTTTCATACAAAAGATAAAACGGCAGGTGAGGTTTTTGTAATGGGCCTCTGGAAAGGATAAACTAAAGCCGTATAGTATCCATTACACCGGATTTTTTCCGGTATTCTAAAGGAGTCATATGATACTGTTTTTTGAATAAACTCTGAAAATGAGGCTGGCTGGAAAAGCAGAGATAACTGCTGATTTCAGCCAGACTTTTTGTACTGTAGGTTAAAAGCATTTTAGCTTCTTCTAATTTACATCTTGTAATGAAAGCACCTATGGTAAAGCCGAGCTCAGTTTTGAATTTTTTCATCGTGTAGGAAGTACTTTTCTGAATGGAATCCGCGACATCATTCACAGAGATGGATTCGTTTGTATGTGTACGGATAAAATTCATACAGGTATAAACTTCTCTTGAGATTCCAGCAGGGATTTTGGTTTCACCTGCCTGCTGACAAAAATCCAGAATCATGGAGTATTGCAGTGCCTGGATTTTTTCCGGTGACTGCAGTGCCTCGCATTCCTGAATATAAAGATCCAGAAGCTGATATGTTTTTTCAATATCTACTCCTCCCGGAATGGCACCAAGAACAGCGGTTTTGATTGCTGTCACGATAAAAAGATTTTTGGCATGGCGAATCGGGGTTTTTGCAAGTCTGCCTTCTTCTAATTGTAATGTATTATTCTTCAAAAAATTCTGCAAAGCATTTACATTTCCGTTTTGAACAAACTGAAAAAGTTCGCATTCAAACTGGTAAGTGTTATGCATCTTTTTATTTTCCATATTTTCTGTAATGGATTTCAAATGCTGCTGGCTCTGCCGCAATTGCTGGGGTGCACGCTGTCCCAATAATTTCAACACACTGATTTCCTTGTGGTTCACACATTGATGCAGGAAAACAAGATGCTGACAAAATTGGATATGTGATAACCGGGGAATGGAGCGAGAGCCTCAGCGATTACTTCCTTGTACTTCAGGGGCGTGGCAGAGTCATGCATATAACTGCGGACGAGCTCATCTGTCACAGGAACGGAAAAAACCGGGCCTAAGATGATATATTCACCAGTAGCTTCAATTTGGACAGAGCCATATACAATGTCGGGAGATGCAAAACGAAATTCGGGATTATAATCGGATGGATAAAGCGGATAAGGGCTCTCTGTTGAGATGTGGAGCTGTTCTGATAAAGCAGAGTAAATAGCTCCTGCTTCAGTAATTAGATTCGTAGGAATTCCTGTAACGGCATAGTAATTTTTACAAAAAGTAACATAATTCATATGATATTCTCCTGATATCTGTGGGATGCAGTGGATCAAATTTTCGTTTGAAAGTTTCTGCAAAGCAATTCACGATTCCTTCACTTCCAAATTTAAAGTATAAAATGGAAAAAGAAAAATAACAATACGAAAACATATAATTTTGTATGTTTTTATGTAATATCTTTCCTTTCATTTTTGATAAAGTGCGATTAGAAAAAAGGAAAGGCGGATCATACGTATGAGACAACCGATTAAAATTAATAAAACGAATCCAAATAAAGGTGTTCTCGATTATTCTTATCTTTTGGATGCACCAGCTGGAAAACATGGATTTGTAACGACAAGGAATGGCCATTTTTATTTTGAAGATGGTGTAAGGGCAAAATTTCTTGGGTTTAATGTGGCTGCAAGATCAAATACCCCGGATCATGAAACCGCAGAGAAACTGGCGGAACGTTTTGCGAGCCTGGGCGTGAATGTGATTCGGCTCCATGCAGCAGATGCCCCAATCAGCGAAGAACCACGCAGCTGGTCCAGCTGTAAAGAAGCTCCACTTTTAGATTATGAAAAAGGAAACGGGAGAGAATTTCATCCGGAAGGTCTGGATCGATTTGACTATTTTGTCGCAAAATTGAAAGAGCGGGGTATTTACTTTCACATTGATCTTATCGTTGCAAGAGATTTTGTAGAAGGAGATGGGCTGGACTACCCAGGAAATGCGGGAAGCTGCATCAAACGTTTTCCCATGTACAATAAACGGATGATAGAGCTGCAAAAAGAATATGCCAGAAAGATTCTCTGTCATGTGAATCCTTATACAGGTCTTGCGCTGATTGACGATCCGGCGGTGATCACGGTTCAGATCAATAATGAAGATTCTGCGATTAAAGGAACGATGGAAACGGATCAGCGGGAAGAGATGCAGCCATATCGGGATGAGGTACAAAATCGTTTTAACAGCTTCCTCTTGATGAAATATGGAACAAGAGAGCGTCTGAAAGAAGCATGGACGTTTGAAGGAAAATGTGCGCTTGGCGAGGAAGAAGATCCGGAGAAAGGAACTGTGCAGGGAGCCGCAGGTAATTTCTATCAGCCGGAATGCGACCCTTTGGGAAAATGGGAAGAAAATGAAAGTCCGGCCCGCTATGCTGATTTTATGGAATTTGGCATTACGATGAATCGTAATTTTTATCAGGATATGAAAGATTATCTTCATTCCCTTGGAGTAAAAGTTCCGATCGTGACAAGCAATCTGGTTGCCGGTGCAGCGGATGTATATGGCCATACCGACGGGGATTTTATGGAAAATAACAGCTATTTTAATCACCCGCTGCTTCCGATCCAGGAGGCAAATACCTATCTGGTTGCAGGGCCGGCCGAATATGTGTCAACGAACCCGCTGACCATGCAGACAGGAGTTGGTTCTATGGCAACAACACTTTTAAATCTTGCTTCCGTTGCCATTGTAAAAGGAAAACCTTTCATGCTCAGTGAGTGGAACGAATATGGGGAACATCCTTTCCATTCGACAGCATATGTGCACACGGTTGCCTATGCATGCTTGAACGACTGGGACGGATTGATTTTATACAATTATCATACGTCGGAAAAGGCGGACGATCAGCCGGACGATGAAATCTGGAGTGTTTTTGATGTATATAATGATCCGGCGGTTATCTGTCAGTGGGGATTTATGGCATCTGTATTTCTCAAAGGGCTGGTATCGGCGGCTAAAAACCGTGTAGATGTCGTATATACACAGAACGATTTGAAAACACTGCCGAAAATGCACGCAATGCCAACTACTTTTTTACCTTACATCACATGTATGCGAAATGTATTCCTGGACGGAGGGGATACCTATCAGGGAG
>ENA-OQBT01000492-OQBT01000492.1-human-gut-metagenome-genome-assembly--contig:-NODE-492-length-23642-cov-5.844227_pt1 | contig 23642 bp, 27 predicted proteins | sample MGYA00242749_ERZ504557 | MGnify/ENA primary metagenome ERZ504557 (study PRJEB26092, sample SAMD00036243) | human gut metagenome | host: Homo sapiens | study: EMG produced TPA metagenomics assembly of... | reverse complement strand
AGAAAAAGAAGCACAGATCGCAAGTATCCAATCGGTACGGTTATGTCCGGTACTGTAGAGACATTACAGAACTACGGTGCATTTGTCAAACTGGAAAACGGTCTTTCCGGACTGGTACATGTTTCTCAGATTTCTCAAAAACGCGTCAAGAATCCTGCAGCTGTTTTGAATGTAGGAGATGAAGTTCAGGTCAAAGTCATCGGTATTAAAGACGGCAAGATCAGCCTGAGCATGAAAGCTTTGGAAGAACCGGAAGAAGAAGTTGTAGAAAAAGTTGAGATTCCAAAAGCCGAAGAGATCGGTACAAGCTTGGAGATCTGTTCAAAAATATTCAGTTATAAAAATCTGTGATAAAAAGCCGCCGCCTCAAAGATTCAGCACTTTGAGACGACGGCATATTTCCGCACATTTCCAGCACAAGCCTTCTTTTCTTTCCCAGCCCCCTACAAATCGATTTCTTTCAAATACGGGTTCGTCACTTCATAAAATTTTTCTGCTTCTACTGCTTCTGCAATCGCAGTGTCGATCGGCATCTTGCCAAGTACCGGTACTCCCAGTTCTTTTGCAATCTCGTCAATATGACTCTCACCGAACACTTTGATCTCTTTTCCGCAGTCCGGACATTTGATGTAACTGTAGTTTTCCACGATTCCAAGAACCGGAATGTTCATCTGTTTTGCCATGTTGTACGCCTTCTTTACGATCAGCTGTACCAGATCCTGCGGAGAGGTGACGATCACAACTCCATCCACAGGCAGGGACTGAAATACAGTCAACGGAACATCTCCCGTTCCGGGAGGCATGTCAACGAACAGATAATCCAAATCTCCCCACATCACATCTGACCAGAACTGTGTCACAACGCCTGCGATCACAGGACCTCTCCAGATGACCGGTGTGTCCTCCTCTTCCAAAAGCAGGTTGACGGACATGATCCTTGTTCCATCCGGTGCGCTGCACGGAAGCATTCCCATCTCGTTTCCGATTGCCATCTCGTGCACTCCGTACATCTTCGGAATGGATGGACCTGTAATATCTGCATCCAAAATTCCTGCCGTATATCCTTTTTCGATCATCATACGTGCCAGGGAAGCTGTTACCAGCGATTTTCCAACGCCACCCTTTCCGCTGATGACTCCAATCACTTTTTTCACCTGGGAACCTACATTTGCCGGTGCTTTGGATGGCGCCGTATTGCCTGCATTCTGCTTCTGGCTTTCACAGGAACCGGAATGAGAACATCCTGCACAGGACTCTTCGGAACATCCTTCTGTATATTGTTCTTCCATTTTCATTACCTCTCTTTGTTCTATAAATTCATCTGTCTCCATCTTTGAAAACAGGATTTCAGACTGATTCTATTGTACCACAATTTGAGGATAATGCACACAACAACTTTTTACAGGGACTCCTCCAGATCAGAAAGCATCACATCCAGTGCAGTGATTCCGCCTTCCGCAGTGTACCATACTGCCGGATGTTCCAGATAGATGATTTTTCCATTTTTGTAAGCATCTGTCTGCATAACAAGTTCATTTTCCATAATTTCTTTTGCCGTCTGTGCCCCGTCTGTCCCGATTGCCTGATCACGATCCATCACGAAAATATACTCTGGGTTTTTCTCGACAACTGTTTCAAATGAAGCTTCATTTCCATGTGTTGAGGTACTTTCAGCAGCTGTCAGATTGTCAAATCCGATCTCCACTCCGATAATGGAGCATCTTCCGTCATTTCCCATTAAGTTAAAGCTTCCGCTTGTAGTCATTCCTACCAGTGCTGTATGCCCTTTTGCTTTTTCTGCCAATGCTTCAATTCTTTCATCAAAACCGGCTGTCTTTTCTTTTACTTCATCTTCCAGCCCAAACATAGAAGCAATCGTCTCTGCATTTTTTGTCACGCTTTTTACGACACCTGTCTCCACATCTGTCGAAAGGTATACAACCGGTGCAATTTCACTGAGCGCGTCATAGGAAGAAGCCAGACGTCCGCCGATGAAAATCACTTCCGGCTCACACTCCATCACAGCCTCCAGATCTGCCTCTTTGATCGTTCCCAGATTTGCAACCTTTTCATTATCCACATAATCAGAAAGGTACTCCAGAGAAGTAGATGCAGAACCTACTATTTTGTCTCCAACACCAAGATTATCCAGGATATCCAGTGCTGCCATATCCAAAACAGCGATACGTTCCGGATCATATGGTACTTCCAGAGAAATTTCTTCTCCGTTTGCATTCAGAGACTGGATCTTGATCTTCTCAGGTGTTTCCTGTTGTTTCTGCTCCTTTGCCGTTGTATCCGCAGAACTTCCTGTTGTTCCTTCTGCCTGCCCGCATGCTGTCAGACTGAGTGCTGCCACTCCTGCCAATAATACTTTTGCTAATTTTCTCATCTTCTTCCTCCATCTTTGTTTTCTTCCATTTTCTGTCATCAATAATATACCGATAATGGTTTTCCTTTGATATTTAAAATTTCAAAATCCACCTGGTAAATCTCAGAAAGGACTTCTTTTTGAATGACTTCTTCAACGGTTCCATATTTCGCGATTTTTCCGTTTTTAAATGCACAGATATAATCTGAATAAAAGGCTGCATAATTAATCTCATGAAGCACAAGGATCACTGTTTTTCCCAGCTCGTCACTTAACTTCCGCACCATCTTCATCATATTCGAAGCATGATAAATATCCAGATTATTCGTCGGTTCATCCAAAAAGACATACTCCGTATCCTGCGCAATGACCATGGCGATGTATGCTCTCTGCCGCTGTCCTCCGGACAATTCATCCAGAAACCGGTCTTCAAACTCTTTTAGTTCCATATAATCGATCGCCTGTGCAACGATTTCTTTATCCTGCTTGGTCATCCGCCCTCCCGAATGCGGGAACCGTCCGAATGCAACCAGCTCTCTGACTGTCAGCTTCATCTCAATATGATTACTCTGTGTCAGAATCGCCAGATGCTTTGACAATTCTTTACTCTTCCAGTGCTCCAGCTTCTTTCCTTCAAACTCTACCACTCCTTCATCCTTTGCGATCAGTCTGGAAAGAATGCTCATCACAGTAGATTTTCCCGCTCCATTGGGACCGATCAGAGCAGTTACTTTTCCTTTTTGAATTTCAAAAGAAACGGAATCCACCACGGTTTTTCCGTGATACTGTTTTTTTACTCCACGTATCTTCACTCTTCTAACTCCTCCTTTTCCTCAACAGAAGATACAAAAAGTATCCTCCTCCGCCTACTGTAATAAATACACTGACCGGAATCGCATATACAAAGATCTGTTCCGAAATCATCTGCCCTGCCGCCAGAACAAACATCCCGAAGAAGACAGATCCCATGATCAGCTGCGAATGCCGGTATGTTTTCAAAAACTGTCTGGACAGATTTGCGATGATCAGTCCGAGGAATGAAATCGGTCCTACCATCGCTGTGGCGGTCGCGATACAGAGTGTCACTCCAAGCAGAAGTTTCCGGATGGCCCGGTCATAATCCACACCCAGATTGATTGCCTGATGTCTTCCAAGAGACAACACGTCCAAAAGCGCAAGTTCTTTTCGCAACACAAACACGATACCTGCCAGAACCAGGACTGCTGCCAGAATAATTTCCGAGTTGACGTTGTTAAAGCTTGCTACCAGCGTTGCCAGAAGGCTGTCATATTCATTGGGATCCATGATTCTTGTAAGCGTACTCTGAATGCTTCCGAAAAACGAAGTCAAAACCGTTCCGATCAACAATACATACAACACATTATAGTTTGTTTTTTTGAACAGATAGCTGTAGACCAAAACAGCTGTTGTACTCATTAAAAACAGATCGACCACAAAAGACACGTTCGCATTGACAGCGAGAAAACTTCCGGAACCTGCAAAGAATACCACTGCTGTGTGAATCAACGTATACAACGAATTCATTCCCAACAGACATGGTGTCACAATCGTATTGTGAATAATAGTCTGAAATACGATCGTTGCCCCTCCGATGGCAGCAGATGCCACCAGCATGACCATCAGCTTTGGAATCCGGATTTTCATAGCATACCGAAACAGACGCTCATTTGAAAAAGAAACATCCACAAACAGATAGGCGATTGCTGCTGCCGCCACCAGTATCCCTAAAACAAGAAGCTTTCTGCTGTTTGTCTTATGAACTGCACTGTGCATCCTGTCTGCCTCCTTTCCCCAGAAGTATTCTTCTTCCTCCGTTTTTCAGTCGATACAGCAACAGTCCTACAAACAGGATGCTGCCGAGAATTCCTACGATCAGTTCGATAGGCAGCTCGTAAGGGGCAATCACCACTCTCGAGATCATGTCGCATACGATAACGAACAAAGCGCCAAACAGCGCCGTATCTGCCAGCGTTCCGCGGATCTTATCACCCTTGAACATGGTGACAATATTCGGAACGATCAGACCGATATAAGAAATCGAACCAACCACTACCACCACCGACGCCGTAATCATTGCCGCAATCGTAAGGCCCATAAAAAGCACCAGATTATAAGGCACTCCCAGATTCTGAGAGAATTCTTTTCCGATCCCCACAATATTGAAATGGTTTGCAAATACAAATGCCAGCACAACCAGCGGTACTGTCAGATACACAATCTCATATCTCCCGCGCAGTACCATAGAAAAATGCCCTACCAGCCAGGTGGACAGCGCCTGATTCATCTCGTATTGATAGGCAATGAAGCTGGTGATCCCTCCGATCACATTTCCAAACATGATTCCGACCAACGGTACCAGCACCACATCTTTAAAACGGATTTTCTGAACAAACCACACAAAAATCCAGGTTCCCAGAATCGCCGCCACAAACGCAAACACTGCTCTTCCAAGAAGTGTAGACTCCGGGAGAAATACCAGAGCCAGCAAAATTCCAAGCTGGGCCGAAGAAATCGTTGCTCCCGTAGTCGGAGACACAAACTTATTCATACAAAGCTGCTGCATGATCAGCCTGCTGTACTCATTCCGATTCCTGTACACAGAATTGCCAGAAGCCGCGGAATCCTTGAAATCAGAAACAACCGGATCACTTCCGGATCTCCCTGCATCAGCGACGCCAGATCCGCATCCATCACCCCGATAAACAGAGAGCAGACAGAAACTACGAACAACACCGCCGCCAATATGATTGTCGATACATATTTTTTGATACCACCACCTCCATTAGTTTTTATTTACTCTTATTAGTTTTAACTAACATATGTATAAAAAAATATGTCTTCTCTACTGACAAAAAGACTATACACAATTCACTCACATTTCGCAATACCTTACTTTTTAGTATGTATATGCTTTTTTGCATACCGATTGGCAAACCGGTGTGCCGCATCGATCAGTGCCCTGACCTCCACGCCTTCTTCTGAAAGACGGTAACGAATCACGGACGGCTTCTTTTCCTTGATCACTTCCCTGTATAAAAGCCTTGCATCCTCCAGTTCTTTCAAATTCGAATATAACACTTTTTCCGAAATACCCGGGATTTCCTTTTTTAACTCCGAAAATCGATTATCGCCCTGCAGAATATGCCACAAGATCTTCAGCTTCCATTTCCCTCCGATCAGACTGTGTGTCAGGATCAGCGGACAGTGATCTTTCTTTATTTTGATGTCTGCCATGCAGAAAACTCCTTCCTAAAAATAATTCTTTACAAAAGTCACTTCTGCATTTTATAAGATTGCAGATAATTTTGCAAGATTTTTTTAGAAAGGAGCTTCCCCTACAATTCTTCTCTTGTTACATCCTTCAGCCATTTATAGCTCTTGTACCGGCGCCAGGTGATCGGAATCTTAATGATCTCATCACTCATCAGGATCATATACACCACCGGAACACTGCAGTGGAACACAAACGCTGCGAGCGCACCAAATAAAATGGAACATCCCCACATGGTAGACATATCCAGCAGCAGGCCAAACCGGGTATCTCCGCCGGAACGGAAGGTTCCCACGACCATCGTTGTGTTGAACGCCTGCCCTACCACAAAATAGGACATTACAAAGAACATGAACCGCATATACCCTTTGCTGTTTCAGACAGAGTCATCGTCTCTGCCATAACCGGTGAGATCAGAAGGATCAGCACACCTCCCACAACTCCCATAATCACACTGAGCCATACGAACCTCTTTGCATATGCTTTTGCATGCTCATACTTTTTCTCTCCAATGGTTTTGCCCAGATAGATCGCTGTCGCACTGGAAAGTCCGAATGCTACCACCGTTGCGAGCTGTCTGGCCACCTGTGCGACCGAATTCGCCGCAACTGCAGCACTTCCCATATGACCAAGCACTGCCGTATTTGTCGCAGTTCCAAGTCCCCAGAGCACCTCGTTTAAGATCACCGGGAATGCGTATTTCAGAAAATCCATATTTAAAACGTGCTCTGTTTTAAAAAAGTAGGCGATCCTGAACTTGATATCTTTGTTCCACACTTTCGAGTACACACATACCAGTACCATCTCCAGGAGCCTGGAAACCAGCGTTCCAATTGCCGCACCCTGCACGCCCATGGCGGGCATTCCGAGAAGCCCGAAGATCAAAATGGCATTGATCGTAATGTTGCAGAGCAGGGAACACAAATATACCACCGTTGCCACAACGACCCGTTCCACACTTCGCATAATATAAAGATAAGTCTGTGTGATTCCCATAAAAATGTAAGAAAAACTAACAATCCGCAAATACTTCACGCCCTCTTTGATCACCTCTGGTTCACTTGTAAATATCCGCAAAAGCTGCTCTGGCATGATCTGCGCTGCCAGAAAGAATAATGCAGTCACAAAAACCGCAGCCCGCATTCCAAGACCCAAAATCTTCTCGATTGTCCGCAGGTCCTTTTTCCCCCAATACTGTGCGGTCAGAACCGTTGCTCCGGATGTCAGCCCGAACAAAAACAACGTCATAATATACTGCACCTGCCCTGCAAGAGAAGATCCGGACAGCGCTGTCTCTCCTACGCGCCCCAGCATCACCACATCCGCAGCCGTTACACCCACATTGATCAGATTCTGAAGTGCCATCGGAATGACCAGTGCCAGTACACCCAAATAAAAATGCTTCCAGTCAATCTGCAGCTCATTTTCCTTTTTTCTCATAAACATCTTTTCTCTCCCATAAATTCCTATTTCTTGTTTTTCCATCCCCTTTTCCCAAATTTGAAAAACACATGGCAATTATAACATGTTTTGAGATTTATCATATACTATACAGAATAAAATTTTTCAAAAGGTATTTCTTATGACATCATGTAATTATGAAACAGACTATTCTACTGTTATCGGCGAGCGGATTTTGCCGTTCGTTTTTTCACTCAATACGGAGACTTCCGTTTTAACCCCAAAACCGGGAGAATACCAGCGATTTTGCTATGATATTGCGGGTGTTGGAACAGACACACCTCTCTATGCAGACTTAAGCCATTTCCTGCTTGGTATCTGCAGCGCGATCACGCAGGAGGATATCCTGGATGTTACGGTCGTAATCGACGGAAAATCGCAGAACGTAATCTGGGGTGAAAATGTAGAACTCAAAACAATCCAGCATCCGGATCCGCCAACCGGATGTACGGGACTGAAATTCGATTTCCCACTGGATAAAGTGGATGGTGAGATGCAGGTCTGCTTTTCTCTTGTCAGACCTTATGCGGTCGGCCCAGTCAATCTCTGTCTTTTCGGCGGCGGCCAGACCGCTTCCGGCCTGACCATATGCGGGCCTTCCTGCGGTTCCACAGAATCCTGTGAATCTACGTTTTACCAGAAAGAAACCGTTTGCGTTCCTGTAACGGTCTCCCCGTTTGCACATCCCGGAACCGCCAGAACAATCTGCTGCGGCGATCCTGTCATCCACACTGATCACAGTGTCCGGGCAGCAAAACCTCCTGCACGTTTACTGTAACCCAGAGTCTCTGCATCCAGATCCCGATTGCTTTTGGTGCCGTTATTGAAACCGGAGAGGCTTCCGTTCAGTGCGGCGAGGCTTCCGAAACACCTTGCGACTGCTCTGATGAACCTTCTGTGGAAACTCCAGTTGAGAGAACCCAGCCGGAAACCAGAGAACACAAATTTTTCACCCGTTAAATTATTTTTAGACTGTCTGCGCTATTGGGTCACTGACTACCGGGTAGACGGTTTCCGTTTTGACCTGGCTTCCATTCTCGGAAGAAATGAAGACGGCTCTCCAATGAGTCAGCCGCCCCTTCTGCAGAGCCTTGCCTTTGATCCGATCCTTGGGAATGTAAAACTCATTGCCGAAGCATGGAATGCGGGCGGACTCTATCAGGTTGGCTCCTTTCCGTCCCGGAGACGCTGGGCCGAATGGAACGGACGCTACCGGGATGACATGTGGCGTTTTCTAAAAGGGGATGACGGACTTCATGAGACTGCTCTGAAACGGATCTTTGGCTCCCCGGATTTATACAATCCGCAGTACCGCGGGGGGGGAAATGCTTCCGTCAATTTTCTGACCTGTCATGACGGATTTACACTGTGCGATCTATACAGCTATAACCAGAAGCATAACGAGGCAAACGGCTGGAACAATACCGACGGCTGTGATGACAACCACAGTTGGAACTGCGGAGAAGAAGGAGAAACTTCCAATCCCGAAATCCTCCGCCTGCGGCTGAAAATGATGCAAAATGCCTGTGCACTGCTGATGTGCAGCCGGGGTACACCAATGTTTTTATCCGGAGATGAATTTGCAGATACACGATTTGGCAACAACAATCCATACTGTCAGGATAACGAAATCTCCTGGCTGGACTGGAGTCTGCTGTCCAAAAATCAGGCCCTGTTTGCGTTCTTTCAATATATGATCGCATTTCGTAAACAGCACCCATCCATCCGCAGAGATCTGGAGCCGAGCTACACCTCATACCCTTCCATGAGCAGCCACAGACTTACCCCAGAGCCGCCTGTTCCTTCCTCAGATTCTCACACTGCCTGCGTGATGTTCTCAGGATTTGATGAAAAGACCGGACAGGAAGATCTTGTATTTCTTGCAGTCAACGCACACTGGATTGCAAAACAACTTGTGCTCCCATCCCTTCCAAACGGTTATGTCTGGAAGATTGCAGTCAATACCGGGGACTTGCTGCATCAGACATTTTCCGGGAACGATATGCCGACTGCAGGACAGACTGTTTTGCTGGGAGAGCGATCTGTTATCGTATTTGCAGGCATGAAACAAGCAGAGACAGCCTCTCTATGAGACTGTCTCTGCCTGGCTTCATTCTGAATTTTAATCTTCCCCTTCAAAGGCTTCTTTTACTTTATCCATGAAACCTTTTCTTTTGGTTTTTTTCTCGCTTTTTTCCGGATTACTGTCATTTTGATGCAGTGAGTTTCCACTCAGTTCATCAAATCTGCGCAGTGCCTCTTTTGCCTCTGCACTGAGTTTTTCCGGCGTCTGGATCACCAGTGTCACATAGTGATCTCCACGCACTGCGGAATTTCTCAGGGACGGGACTCCCTTGCCTTTTAATCGTACCTTTGTATCGGTCTTTGTACCTGGCTTAACATTGTAGATCACCGCTCCGTCCACAGTCTGAATCTTCACATCTCCACCGAGTGCTGCCTGTGCAAATGAAATCGGCACTGTTGAGAAAATGTGCATATCCTGACGCTGGAAGATCGGATGTCTGGATACGTTCACCTCGACCAGAAGATCTCCTCTCGGACCTCCGTTTGTACCCGGCTCTCCTTTTTCGCGGATGCGTACACTCTGTCCGTTGTCAATTCCTGCAGGAATGGTCACTTCAATCTTCTTCTTACTTGAAGTGTATCCTGTTCCGGAGCAGGATGTACATTTTTCCTTGATCACCTTACCGGAACCACCACAGTTCGGACAGGTCTGGACGTTCTGTACCGTTCCGAAGAAAGACTGACTCGTATAGACAACCTGACCTTTTCCTCCACACTTCGGACACGTCTCCGGAGAAGTCCCCGGTTTTGCACCTGTTCCTCCACATGTCGTACATGGATCTTTTAAAATCACTTCCAGTTCTTTCTTGCAGCCAAACACAGCTTCCTCAAATGTAATACGGATGCTCTTTCGAATATTCGCGCCTTTCATCGGGCCATTGTTCGCACGACCGCCTCTTCTTCCGCCGCCGCCAAACAAATCGCCGAAAATGTCTCCGAAAATATCTCCAAAATCTGCGCCGTTGAAGTCAAAGCCTCCAAATCCGCCAGCACCGCCTGCGCCGCCTTCAAACGCAGCATGACCGAACTGGTCGTACTGACGACGTTTTTCAGCATCACTCAGTACCGCATAGGCTTCGGATGCTTCTTTGAATTTCTTTTCTGCTTCGGCATCGCCCGGATTCATATCCGGATGGTACTTCTTCGCCAGTGCACGATACGCCTTTTTGATCGCAGCATCGTCAGCATCCTTGCTTACACCAAGCACCTCGTAATAATCTCTTTTTGACTCCGCCATAATAATCTACCTTTCATCCTTGATCCAACTCATAACCAAACAGGCGAGGGCACACCGCCGGAGCCTGAAAGACATGCCTTCCAGACTCCGGAAAAGAGTGCTCTCTCCCGTCAGATTGATCTCTTAAACTTCTTTGTAATCTCCGTCTACTACGTCATCTCCCTGGAATCCTTCCGGTGCAGGACCAGCCTCCGGTGTCGGTCCGCCTGCAGCCCCTGCTCCTGCTGCACCTGCCTGCTCATACATCTTTGTGAACAGTTTCTGTGCACTTTCCATCAGTTTGTCTTTTGCTGCTTTGATCTCAGCAACCTGTGCATCGGATGTATCTTCCGGTGTAGATTTTGCAAGGATATCCTTGAGCGCCTGTACATCAGCTTCTACAGAAGATTTATCTGCTGCATCCAGTTTGTCTCCCACTTCTTTGAGTGCTTTTTCTGTCTGGAATACCATCGCATCAGCTTCGTTTCTTGTATCGATCGCTTCTTTTCTCTTCTTATCCTGTGCTTCGAATTCAGCAGCTTCTTTGACTGCTTTGTCGATATCTGCATCGGACATATTAGATCCTGCTGTAATTGTAATATGCTGTTCTTTTCCTGTTCCCAGATCTTTTGCAGATACATTTACGATACCATTTGCGTCGATATCGAATGTAACCTCGATCTGCGGGATTCCACGTGGAGCCGGAGGAATTCCATCCAGTCTGAACTGTCCGAGGGACTTGTTGTCTCTTGCGAATTGTCTTTCTCCCTGTACAACGTTGATATCAACTGCTGTCTGATTATCTGCTGCTGTAGAGAAGATCTGGCTCTTCTTTGTAGGAATTGTTGTATTTCTCTCGATCAGTCTTGTAGCAACTCCTCCCATTGTCTCGATAGACAGTGACAGTGGAGTTACGTCCAGAAGAAGGATATCTCCTGCACCTGCATCTCCTGCAAGTTTACCACCCTGAACAGATGCTCCTAAAGCAACACATTCATCCGGGTTCAAGGATTTGCTAGGCTCTTTTCCTGTGAGGCGTTTTACTTCTTCCTGTACTGCCGGAATACGTGTAGAACCACCTACAAGAAGTACCTGACCTAATTCTGCTGCTGTGATTCCTGCATCAGAAAGCGCACGTGTTACTGGCTCTGCTGTTTTTTCAACAAGATCATGTGTCAGCTCGTCAAATTTTGCTCTTGTCAGGTTCATATCAAAATGCTTCGGTCCTTCAGCTGTTGCTGTGATGAACGGAAGGTTGATGTTTGTTGTTGTTGCAGAAGAAAGTTCTTTTTTCGCTTTCTCTGCTGCTTCTTTCAGTCTCTGAAGAGCCATCTTGTCTGTTGACAAGTCTACTCCTTCTTTTGCCTTGAAATCAGCCAGCATATAGTCTGTGATCTTCTGGTCAAAGTCATCTCCACCAAGTCTGTTGTTACCTGCTGTAGATAATACTTCAATAACTCCGTCTCCGATCTCAATGATGGAACGTCGAATGTACCACCACCAAGGTCATATACCATGATCTTCTGCTCTTTTTCGTTGTCAAGTCCATAAGCAAGTGCTGCTGCTGTTGGCTCGTTGATGATACGTTTTACATCCAGACCTGCGATCTTACCTGCATCCTTTGTTGCCTGACGCTGTGCATCGTTGAAATAAGCCGGCACTGTAATAACTGCTTCTGTTACTTTCTCTCCAAGATATCCTTCTGCGTCTGCTTTCAGTTTCTGAAGGATCATTGCAGAAATCTCCTGTGGAGAATATTTTTTATCATCGATCGCTACTTTATAATCTGTACCCATCTCTCTTTTGATAGAAGAGATTGTCTTGTCTGCATTGGTAACTGCCTGACGTTTTGCAGGCTCTCCTACCAGACGTTCTCCTGTTTTTGTAAATGCAACTACAGATGGTGTTGTTCTTGCTCCTTCTGTGTTGGCGATAACTGTTGGCTGTCCACCTTCCATAACAGCTACACAGCTGTTTGTTGTTCCTAAATCAATACCAATGATTTTTCCCATGATTATTTCCTCCTTATTAGTTTGCCACTTTTACCATACTATGTCTTACTACACTGTCTCTGTACAGATAACCCTTCTGGAATTCTTCTGTAATGATATTCTCTCCAACTTCTTCATCTTCTACATGCATCACTGCATTGTGAAAATCCGGATCAAATTCCTGGCCAACCGCTTCAATCGGTTTTACGCCAATCTCTTCGAGTGTAGTCATCAGCTGTTTGTAAATCTTCTCCATTCCTTCTGCAAACGGGTTGGACTTTTCTTCCTCCGGTACAGCTGCGATTCCTCTTTCGAAGTTATCCACAACCGGAAGAATCTTTTCTATGATATCTTTCGCACCGATTTCGTACATCTGAGATTTTTCTTTTTCTGTACGCTTGCGGAAGTTATCAAACTCTGCCATCTGACGAGTGAGTCTGTCAGTCAGTTCCTCAATTTTCTCGTCTTTTTTATCTTTTTTATTCTTTCTGCCAAACTTCTTCATGAAACCGGATCCCTCTTCAGAACCCTCCGTTTCTTCTGTTGGCTCTGCAGCCTCTTCAGCTGCTTCTTCCACAGTCTCTTCTGTGTCCTGTTCTTCGGCCTCTTTGTAAGCTTTGGCTTTTGCTTCTTCCACCGCTTCTTTGACCATCTCTTCTTTACTCATATTCTCTGCCACCAGCAATCACCTTCCTATTCTTCCGGGTCTTTATAATAAATTGCATCCAACTCGCTCTGCAGAGTTTTCAGCGTCTTCATGACATGTTCGTAATCCATACGCTTGGGACCGATGATACCGATCGTACCTTTCATGCCTTCTCCCAATTCGTAGGTTGCTGTTACGACGCTGCAGTCTTTCATTGTCTTGACCGGAGTCTCATCCCCAATGTAGACCTGAATCCCGTGATTTTCTTCACTTGCCAGTGTCTCTGTCACCAGATCCGCCAGCTGCTGCTTCTCTTCAAATGCACTGATAATCTCCTGAGCACTCTGCTTATCGCTCAGCTCCGGATATTTGAAAATGTTCGTCGCACCACTCGTGTAGATCTCCATATCATCATCTACATGAATAATCTCCGCCACGGCATCCAGCACATCACTGATCACCCGGCTGTGGATTCCTGCCTGCTCCTTCAATCGTGCGATCAGACCAAGATTGATCTGTTCGATCGACATGCCGTTGAGTGTTGTATTCAAAAGCATATTCAGCTTCAGAAGCGTCTCACTGGCAAGCACCTCACCAACCTGTATGATCTTGTTCTTGATCACGTTTCCATTCATCACGATCACTGCCACAATCTGTTCCTGATCCACCTGTGAAAGCTGAATGAACTTCAATGTGTTCCGGCTGTTCACAGGAGCGGAAACCATCGTTGCATAATTGGTATTCACAGCAAGCACTTTCGCAGCCTGCTTCAGCACCTGATCCACTTTATCGGATTTTTCAAGCATCGTGTTACGCAACTCTGTAATCTCGTGCTCCTTCTCCTCCATCAGCATATCCACATATAAGCGGTAGCCTTTGTCGGAAGGAATCCTCCTGCCGAAGTGTGCGGCTGGAAAATGTATCCCAGATCCTCCAGATCAGCCATCTCGTTGCGTATCGTCGCAGAACTCAAATTCAAATCCGTGTATTTGGAAAGTGTTCGGGAACCAACAGGCTCTCCGGTCTCCAGATAGTTTTGGATAATCGCTTTTAAAATCGTGAGCTTACGCTCGCCAAGTTCTGTATTCAATCCCATCAGACCTTCCTTTCTCTCACCTGAGGTTTTTCTTATTAGCACTCCTTTGTTTTGAGTGCTAACACCTTCCGTATATTAAGATAGCACCATGGTCTGTATTTGTCAACCATGTTTATATATTCTTTATACTTTTTATATTTCCCCTTGTTTCCAATTTATAACCCTGTACTTTTTTCACTTCTAATACAACAGCTTATTTCCTTTTTCGCAAATCTCATAAATCTCATCATACTTCGCTTCGATCATCGGCGTCAGTTTTTCCGTCTGGTTTCTCACAATTTTCTTATAAAGGAAATACGGCAGGATCCATCCCAGAAATCCGGGAATCGCAAAAATAATACACAAAAGGATTTTCGGCGGAACTGCTGTCACCGCAAACGTAGAACATGCAATAAAAGCAGTTCCGATCACTCCTGCTGCCAGCGCCCATATTGTCGCTTTCGATGTCTTACTGTTTTCCAGCGACTGAATTTCCCGGACACAGGCTTCAAAGTTTCGCTGCAGCCTTGTAAGCTCCGTTTTATTTACAATTTTCCGATCACGTTTCAATCGCAGAGTCATCATCTTCTCCGCCCCCGGATGACGACTCTGGCTGCTCTGCGGCAGATTGTCATCCGTTCCCACCCAAAATTCTCATATCCATCTAACAAAAAGGAGGCCTGACTGCTGTTTGCACTCACTTCTTTATATTCATATGCCACAAAATTTCTCTGTGGCTTTTCTGTCTTTTTCATAACTGACCAAACTCCTTTCCCGCCATGGGCAGTGTCACAATAAACGTACTGCCCTGTTTTTCTTCGCTTAAGACCTGAATCTCCCCATCCATAAGCTCCAGCACCCGTTTTACCATTGCCATCCCCAGTCCGTTTCCCTCTTTGGAATGAGACGTGTCTCCCTGATAAAATTTATCAAATATATGTTTCATGGTATTTTTGCTCATACCACAGCCGGTATCCGATACAGAGATTGTCACCCCCTGCTCATCCGACAGCTGACGAACCGTGATCACACCACCCAGCTCGGTAAACTTGACCGCATTAGACAACAGATTATTCCACACCAGTTCCATCAGATCCTGATCCGCATAAATTTCTGCCCGATCCTCCATTTCTACTTCCATCTCGATCTCTTTTTTCTCCCAGGCAGATTCATATTGCAGAATGCAGTCACATAACTGTCTGCACACATCATACACTTCTGCCTCCGGCTGTATTTTCTGGTTTTCCAGCTTATTCAGCTTTAAAATATTGCTGATCAGATCAGACAGGCGCGTTGCTGTATTTTCAATGGCTTCCCCATATTCTCTGCGCTGTTCCTCCGACAACGCATCCCTCTGCAAAAGTTCCGCATAATTTTTAATAATAGAAAGCGGTGTTTTCATCTCATGAGAAACATTTGACACAAAATCTGTTTTCAGCGTTTCAATGCTCCCTAGTTCTTCCACCATCTTATTAAAATCCAGAATCATGACATCCAGATAATCCCGTTTCTCCATTGTATGAAATGTAGGTACATAGACGGAAAAATCTCCGTTCGCCACTTTTCTGGTAGCCTCTGCCATTTTATACAGTGGTTCTTCGTAGGTTCTTTTTACCTTCCATCTGGTAAACAGCGTCAGTCCCATGGCAACCATTCCCCAGTAACACATCGGCACCACGGTCATCACCGCTTTATTCCAGCCTGCCGAATTCATAAACACGATCAGTCCGGTATGTATCCCCGACATCAGAAACAGAACCCCAATATAGATTCCAAATAAAGAAACCGGAAATAAACTTTGCTTTACTTTTCCCCTTTGTTCCTCTCGTTCTTTCATTGCAGCACCACCTTGTATCCAAGCCCGCGGACTGTCACAATCTTAAATCCGTCACAGGCTGACAGTTTATCTCTGAGTTTTGTAACATAAACATCCACAGCCCTCAGACTGGTATCTGTCTCCACACCCCAGAACTCGTCCATGAGCTGCGCTCTGGAAAACGTTTTTTTCGGATAAGACAAAAGCTTGTAAATAATATTAAATTCTCTTGTAGTAAGACTGATCTCTTCTCCGTCAATTTCTGCACTCATAGCATCCGCATCCAGTATCAGATTTCCCACCGTAATTTTTCTTTCCATCTCTATATTTGCCCTGCGAAGCAATGCCCTTACACGAAGAAGCAGTTCATCCAGTTCTATCGGCTTTACCATATAGTCGTCGATCCCGAGCTGAAACCCTTTCCGCTTGGAAGGCAGATCATCTTTTGCCGACATAAACAGGATCGGAATCGTCTCATTTATCCGGCGAACTGTCCCGGCAAACTCAAACCCGTCAATCTCCGGCATCATAATATCAGAAATAATCAGCTGGTACACCGTATGATACATTTCCTCATATGCCGCAGCTGCCGACAGACACCCCTTCGCCTGAAAACCACTGTCATTCAGATAGGTACATACAATCTGATTTAATTTTTCATCATCTTCCACTACAAGTATACGAATCATTTATCTTCTCCTTTTGTATCTCTTCCCATTTTCCTAAAATACAGGACGATCCTAACACATTTTTGTTTTCGTTTTGTTTGTGAATTATGTACAAATTGTAAACAAAAAACAAGGTGCGGTCAATTTTTTCTTCTGACGCACCTGTTTCTGACTCTTTTATTTTAAAGATTTGATAAATTAAATGAGACAAAGTAAATCCACAACTCCTTTGCAATCTCTGGTGCTGCATAACTCCATGCAATACTCATGCACATCCCGATTCCAACTGTACCAATCATTGCAATCAATACTGTAGCTATCGTCTTTTTGGACACTCTGCCTGCCTTGTTCTTTTCTTTCATATTCTCATACCAGCCTTTCTTTGTTTGATGGTATGAGAATAGCACTCTTTTGTTTATCCAATGTTTGATATTTGTTTCTGAATTATTAAAAGCTTCAAAATCTTTTCCTACAGCAGAAATTCGCAGAACACATAATTGCTGACATCAATCCCTCTTTTTGTCAGCCGGATTTTATCCTCTTTCACTTCTAACATTTTTTCCTGCTCCAGTTTTTCAATCACGTCTCCGTAGATTTCTTCTATCGTATTTCCAAAACAGTTCTCAAACTGGGTTCCGGAGATTCCCTGCATTCTTCGAAGTCCCAGAAACATAAATTCTTCCATGGCATCTTCCTTTGTCAGCACTTCGATTTCTTCCCGCAGATCTTCTCCTGATCCTATTCTTTCTATATAAGAGATCATATCTGTACAAAGATGGTATCTGGTATTGGAAATAAAAGACGAGGCTCCCAGACCGATCCCTAAATACTCTACTCTGCTCCAATACCCCAGATTGTGTCTGCACTCTTTTCCTTCCCGTGCATAATTGGAAATCTCATAGCGATGAAATCCATATTCTTCCAGAATTCCCTCTGTCCGCTCATACATCTGCCGCTCTGCATCTTCATCCGGAAGAGGCGGATATTTCTCCTGATCTGTCTGTCCTTTTCCATACCACTGATAAAATCGGGTTCCTTCCTCAATGATCAGACTGTACGCAGAAATATGCTCCGGATGTAATTCTGCCACCGTACGAAGGGTGTGCTCCCAGCTTTTTACGGTCTGTCCGGGAATGGCTGAGATGAGATCAATGTTGATATTATCAAATCCTGCCTGCCGTGCCATATCATAGGATTCCCGAAATTCTTCATACGTATGGATTCGTCCCAGCATTTTCAGTTCCTCATTGTTGACAGACTGTAATCCGAAACTGATCCTGTTGATTCCCGCCTGTTTCCATCCTTCTAGTTTTTCTTCCGTCACAGTTCCCGGATTTGCTTCGATTGTAATCTCCGCATCCCTGTCGATGGTAAATACCTGTCTCAGCATTTTAAAAATCTCACCCATCTGTTCACACGACAAAATGGACGGAGTTCCTCCGCCCACAAAAACAGAAGATACCTGGTAAGATGAAGCAACCTCGCGGTATCTTTGTATTTCTTTTTTTAATGCATCCACATACTCCGCTTTGGCTGCATCATTTGCCGGTGCAGACAAAAAGTCGCAATAGGCACATTTCTGTACGCAAAACGGAATGTGGATATATAATTCTAATTTCTGCATCATACGATCCTCTCTCTTATTGATAGGTACAGTATAATACAGACTTGTTTCTCTGTATACTATGATTCTACTGAAAATACAGTCGGAATCACAAGAAAGTTTTCTCCATGAGCCTCCGGGAAATGGTAAAAGTGACTTTCCGGATCCACAGCTTCCCATTTTTTAATTTCTTCAGACACTTCTTGTTTTCTGCTGATATTCACCTGCTCTCGATCTCTTGGTGTTTCAAAATAGGAAAACAGAAGATTTTCATGCTGCGAGATCATCTGATAGCGATCTCCCACCAACAGGCCTTCCTCAACGATTGCCTGATGGTGGCATACATAGGAAAATAACTTTTCAGAGTGCAGCACCGCAATCCGTCCGCACCGCCCATCCGGTTTCTGTGTTCTTCTCCATGTATCCAATGACTTTGGCTCATCAAACCAGAAAACTGGATACATGTATACCCAGAATCTTCCAGTTTCTGATGTTTTGTGTTCTCCGGAAACATCAAATACCGGCCACATTTCCAACACATCCTGATTTCCCAAAATATTCTGAGCAAAATTTTCTATCTTTGCCTTCCATCGTCGAGAATCCGCAAGCTGCTCTTCTGCTGCGATACATTCCAGATACAAAAACAGCTGATCCTGATAGCGACACATCGTTCCGGTCAAAACACCACCTTCCAAACACTGCTTTTTCAGCTGTTCCTCCCAGTATGCAAAAGCCTGTTCCGTTTTTTCCGGCACTGCTTCCTTTTGAATAACAGCACGGTATTGTGCTCGTATGACCTGACTCATTGCTATTTCTCCCTCACCGAAATTTTTATATCTTCTGTCTTTTCTGTCTGACTAAGCGGATATTCCTTATAAATCCCATCACGTCTAATATTTCCCTGAATTTCCACTCCTTTGGCTGATCTGATATAGATTGCCGGTATCTCATGCGGATACACGTCTCTCTGGGAAGGCTGCTCATCAAAAACTCCTGATTTTTGTGTCCCCTGCTGCTTCAATGTCAGATTCAGGTTTTCCACAATGACATCTTCAATCACTGCATCTTCTTCTCCTGCGATGAATAATGAAGATTCTGCCGTCATAGAAATATGATCAAACGTAATATTTCGGATGATACCTGGATGTCCACCATTTTTTCTTGGCGTCGCATTGATAAAGATCGGTTCTCCTTTCCCCCACCAGCGCGGTGCAAACTCTCTCTGTGGACAATCTGCGTATCTTTTTGTATTGCCTGATACATGATGCACATGGATATCCTCAATCACTGCTCCATCACGAACCAGATTCCAACTCCCCTGGAGCATTCTCTGAACACACAGTCACTCAACATTACATGACGGATTCCACATCCTGTTTCTGTCCCCACTTTCAGAGCCGAATCATGGGAATATAGTACGCATCCTTTGATCACAATATTTTCACAGCATCCGTATTTTTTGGCCATAGGCACAGAATTCTTCACTACGATCGCATCATCACCGGATTTGATGATACAATTGCTGATCACAACATCCTGGCAAGTATCTGGATCAATTCCATCATTGTTTGCTCCTCTTTGGTCATTCAAAATCCGGATTCCGTCCACCAGCACATGTCGACATCCCGCCATATGAAGCGTCCAGAATGCAGCATCCCGGAATGTAATTCCACGCACCGTCAGATTTTCTACATCTTCAAAATACGTTGTTCTCGGACGATCTTCTATACGGACATTTTTCGGACATTCTCCGATTCCACCATCGGCTCCGTCATCGTAAAACACCTGATCTCCCTGTCCGTAGATCGTACCTTCTCCCAAAATACTGATGTCATGCTCATGCAGTGCACATAAAAAACATCCGCCTTCCCATCCGGTTGCCTCGCTGGGGTCTTCAAATTCGCTGTTTCCAAAAAAGTCCAGGATGTCCTCTTTACGAAGACTGCTGATCAATTCCGCCCCTTTTTCAAGATACAGGGTAACATTGCTTTTCAGCACGATCGTCCCGCTTAAAAATCGTCCCGTCGGGACAATGACCCGTCCGCCTCCTGCCTCTGTACATGCATCCACTGCCGCCTGAATTGCCCCACTGTTATTGGTTGTGCCGTCTGCAACAGCACCATATTCCATAATATTATAATCCATAATTATTCTCTCCATTCTAAATAATCAATCCCATCCATTACAATCGCATCTCCATCCTGCCCTGTCACCTGAACATCCTCCAGAACAAGCGTTTCGATATTTTTTGCAAAAACTCCCATTTTGCATACGTTTTCTTCTGCTCCATCCATCATTGCCGGCTGCCCCGAAACAGCATCTTCTGCATAACTTACACGTACTCGTTTCATCTCCACACGTTCGATTTTCTGTTCTGGAAGCCCATAGAAAAACGCTGCTGCCACATGACAGTTTTCTGCCTGGATATCCCGAAAACAAAGCGCTTTGATCTTCGGAGTTCTTTCATCCACTGTAAGTGGTTCTTTACATTGTACATATTCACTGTGCCCGTCCGATTCACAGTAATAAAAACAATTGATCACAAAGGGGGTCAAAACAGCATCCATTTTGATATTTTCAAATAAAATTCCGTCGATCACAGCATCTTTTCCTCGACCTCTTCTTGTCTTAATTCGAAGTCCGCGATCTGTATTCAGAAATACACACTGCCTTGCCTGCAGATTTTGAATTCCCGCTGCCATCTCACTTCCCAGTGTAATCGAGCCATGCCCATCCCGCATACAGCACTGACGGATCCTTAAATTCGAAGAGGGAACCTTATACTTTGCTCCCACAGAAATCTTTCCTGATTTTACCGCAATACAGTCATCTCCTACGGAAAACAGGCACCCTGTAATTTCCACATCATCACAGGATTCTGGATTTAAACCGTCTGTATTTGGAGAATCTTTCGGACCAAGTACTGTCACTCCGATAAATTTCAAATGTCTGGAAAAATACGGATGAATATTCCAGCTCGGACTGTTCTGTACTGTGATTCCTACAATCTGTACATTTTCACACCGGTTCAAAAAGATCATCCGGGGTCTTGCGGCGATCCGTATCTTTTTCGCCTCAAACCACCAGTTCTCCCAGGACGCATTGCCATCTATGATTCCTTCTCCGTAAATAGTAACATCTTTTACACCGATCCCGGTAATGATTCCAGAGAACATATCACAAGCATCCCCTTCCCAGGTTCCCAGGATATACTCTTTTCCTTTTTCCTCATTCTGACAGGTGCCTTTTAAGATCGGAAATTTTTCACGTTGTGTATCTGCAGAAAGCACTGCACCTTTTGCCAGTTCCAGTGTAAGATGATCTTTTAAGAACAAACTTGTAATCCGGTATATGCCTTCCGGGATCAGCACACGACTGTCTTTCGGACATGCCATAATGGCTGCCTGGATATACAAAGTATCATCTTGTACGCCATCGCCTCTGGCTCCAAAATCACGGACATTCACCGTATAGTCCTGCGCCTCTGTACAAAAAGAAATCTCCGCTTTTTCCTCTCCCTGTTCTACGGAAACGCAATACTCCTTTTCCGGTTCCAACTGATACAAAACATTCACTACTTGTTTTGTTTCTCTGTAAAATTCTCCGTTAAGATAAATCCTGTATGCATTTTCCGTTTCATAAATGCTTCCATCACAGCATTCCAGTGCAGCTGCCCGTGCATGTTTCCAAATTACTTTTAATTCCATTACAATCTCCTTTGTATACTTTTAACACATTGTAACAGCTTACATTATTCATTTTCACCTATTTATATTTCTATCTTTCTTATCAATCGTATGTTATCATTGCATTTTTTAATTGTCAATTATATATTTTTCACAATAACAAGCCTTATATTTATAAAAATTATACAATACCTTTTTATTGAATGATGTGTTATTATAATATAAACTCTCTATTTTTCTCTATTTCAAAACTTTGTTAGCGCTTACATTTTTTCGATAGAGAGATTTTGATTATTTTATAGTCTGGAAAGGAACGCTTTTCAGAATCTTTTTTTTAAGGAGAATCCATACTATGAACATATACGATATTTCCCAAAAGGCCGGTGTATCGATTGCCACTGTTTCCCGGGTTCTAAACGGCAGTGAAAAAGTCAGTGAAAAAACACGAAAAAAGGTACTTGCTGTTATGGAAGAAAACAGCTATACCCCAATGCATTTGCAAGAAGTCTCGGTTTGAACTCCATGCACACTGTCGGCATCCTCTGTTCAGACTCCTCTGATGTATACCAGGCACAGGCTATTTATTATCTGGAGCGGGAACTTCGCAAGAATTCCTATGCTTCCATGCTATGCTGTACAGGATATGAGCTTTCCGAAAAACAGAGCTATCTAAATCTGCTTTTATCTCGCAATGTGGATGCTGTACTCCTGATCGGCTCCCACTTTATTGAGAACTCCCCGGAAGAAAATCGGTACATTTTAGATGCCGCTTCTAAAACCCCGGTATTGATCTTAAATGGAGAATTAAAAGGCGATAATATCTATTCCATTCTCTGTGATGACTATATGGCATTAAAAGATATGACCGATCTGGTTTTTTCCAACGGAGCTAAGTCCCCAATTTATTTATATCGGACACTAAATTACAGTGGTCAGAAAAAAGCACAAGGATTTCTGAATTCTTGTGCCAAACATGGAATTGATTCTTCCAAAAACACTTTATTTGCCGCACCAGAAGGACTCCACAAAGCATGCGCCGTCTTAGAGCAGCTTGACGCAAAAGGAATTTCTTTTGACTGTGTACTTGCCGCAGATGATGAACTCGCCGCAGGTGCCGTAAAATATGCACTGAAAAGACAACTGCGAATCCCGGAAGATTTTCAGATAACCGGATACAACAACTCCGTACTTGCTTCCTGCAGTACACCGGAAATCACCACCATCGACAACCGTGTGGAATATATGTGTGTCACGGCCGTATCGCAAATGATGCAGGTTTTTCAAAAAGAATTTCCACCTTCCAGAACCATGTTTTCCGGCAGTATCATTAAAAAACAGACAACAAAATGAAGGTAGAAGTGCGTTATTCCACCTTCATTCCTAACCCGGATAAACCGGAAAAGTTATTTTTATTTTCTACCCCTTGTGTTATTCTAAAGAAAAAGGGGGTTTTTATATGTTACTCACTGATAAATACGCTGATAAAATTCATGCATCATTACCTGTTATGACCGCATGATCATTCAGGGATATATCCCAAACTGGAGCCATGCGGAAGCAATGACTGCCTATATGAAACTCAACGGTATCCGTATTTTTGATTATCCACCAGTTTCTCCCAGCCCCTTACGGAACAGGTCCGTCAGAATGCGGAAAAGATTGCTCACGAAAATGGAATGGAAATTGAGTTCATCCGAAAACTCCATGCTTTTCGAAAAGATGACCGCATCCA
>ENA-OQBT01000491-OQBT01000491.1-human-gut-metagenome-genome-assembly--contig:-NODE-491-length-23646-cov-5.802415_pt1 | contig 23646 bp, 33 predicted proteins | sample MGYA00242749_ERZ504557 | MGnify/ENA primary metagenome ERZ504557 (study PRJEB26092, sample SAMD00036243) | human gut metagenome | host: Homo sapiens | study: EMG produced TPA metagenomics assembly of... | reverse complement strand
TGAAAAAAACAACAGGTTCCGGTTCTGCCGGAAACATCAGAAATAAAATAAAAACAAAAGGAGAGTGACATATATGTCAGCAAAACATGGCAGTTTATCAATCAAACAGTGAAAATATTTTCCGATTATCAAGAAATGGTTATATTCCGACCATGATATTTTTGTAAGAGAGATGATCTCCAACGGATGCGATGCGATCACCAAACTAAGAAAGCTGGAAGTTATGGGAGATTATACATTCCCGGAAGGTTACAAACCGGCTGTAAATGTTATCGTTGATCCGGATCAGAAAACTTTGAAGTTTATTGATAACGGTATTGGTATGACAGCGGATGAAGTAGAGGAATATATCACACAGATCGCTTTTTCCGGTGCTACAGAGTTCCTTGAGAAATATAAGGATAAAACAACCGATGATCAGATGATCGGTCATTTCGGACTTGGATTTTATTCTGCATTTATGGTTGCAGATGAAGTACATATCGATACTCTCTCTTACAAAGAGGGTTCCACACCGGTACATTGGACCTGTGACGGCGGTACAGAGTATGAGATGGCAGACGGAAACAAAACAGAGCCGGGAACAGAGATCACTCTTTTCCTCAATGAGGAAAGCCTGGAGTTTGCCAATGAATATCGTATGAGAGAGGTTATTGAGAAATACTGTTCTTTCATGCCGGTAAATATCTATCTTTCCAAAGCAAATGCTGAACAGGAGTATGAAACGATCGATGAGGCAGATCTCCGTGAAGATGATGTGGTAGTTGAGCATATCCATGAGGATGCCAAGACAGAGGAAAAGGAGAATGATAAAGGCGAGAAAGAAGTTGTGGAAGTTTCTCCTGCCAAAGATAAAGTAAAGATCAATAAACGGCCGGTATCCTTAAGCGATACACAGCCGCTCTGGATGAAGCATCCAAATGAGTGTACGGATGAAGAGTATAAAGAATTTTACCGTAAGGTATTTATGGATTACAAGGAGCCGCTGTTCTGGATCCATCTGAACATGGACTATCCGTTCAACCTGAAAGGTATCCTGTATTTCCCGAAGATCAGGACAGAGTATGATTCCATTGAGGGAACCATCAAGCTTTATAATAATCAGGTATTTATTGCAGATAACATCAAAGAGGTGATCCCGGAATTCCTTCTTCTTCTGAAAGGTGTGATCGACTGCCCGGATCTTCCATTGAATGTTTCCCGTTCTGCACTGCAGAATGATGGTTTTGTGAAAAAGATTTCTGAATACATCACCAAGAAAGTAGCAGATAAGCTCACCGGAATGTGCAAGACAGACAGAGAGTCTTATGAGAAGTACTGGGATGATATCAGCCCGTTTATCAAATTTGGTTGCATCAAGATGCGAAATTTGGTGAGAAGATGAACGATTATATCCTCTTTAAGAATCTGGACGGCAAATATCTTACCCTGAAAGACTGCATTGAGGAAAATAAAAAAGAAGAAACAAAAGCAGCTGAAGAGGAGAAGACAGAGGAGAAAGCTTCTGAAGGATCCCAGAATGAGGAACCGGAAAAAACGGTGATCTATTATGTGACCGATGAGGTACAGCAGAGCCAGTACATTAATATGTTCCGTGAAGCGGGTAAAGATGCTGTACTGCTGAAGCATGTGATCGATTCACAGTTTATTTCCCATCTTGAACAGCAGGATCAGACGATCCAGTTCAAGAGAATTGATGCAGATCTGACAGAAGAGCTTCGTGAAGACGGAGAAGCGGATGAAACAACAGTCAAGACACTTACTGAGGTGTTCCGTAAGAATCTTGGCAAGGATAAACTTGAAGTAAAAGTAGAGAAGCTGAAAAATGAGGGAACTGCAGCGATGATCACTCTTCCTGAGGAGAGCCGCCGTATGCAGGATATGATGAAAATGTACAATATGTACGGAATGGATCCGAATATGTTCGGTGGTCAGGAAGTACTTGTACTGAACGCAAATCATCCTCTTGTAAGATTTATAGCAGAAAATCAGGGATCAGAGTATGTTCCGGTGATCTGTGAACAGCTTTATGATCTTGCAATGATGAGCCATAAACAGCTTTCTCCTGAAGAAATGACAAAATTTGTAAAGAGAAGCAACGATATCCTTATGGTCCTTACAAAATAAAACGACATATAAAATGATCGAAAGGCTTTGCCCGTAATGGGGCGAAGCCTTTGCTTTTTTTATAACAATATGTGTATCTTTAACACAATTATAGGAATTTTAAATAAAATAATAGATATTAAATAAAAATAACCTGTAAAATATGACTAAAAATTTAAATTAGTATCTAATATGTATAAAATAAATTTTCAGAAGAAAGCGAAAAATATAGATAACTGTCGTATTATACATAAGGGAGTGCTTTTAAAAAGAGAAAAAAATGAAATGGAGGAACAAATGTATGAAAAAGGTGTATGGATTGATCAGAAGACTTGGTGCAAATTCGAAATACAAAGGATATTTTTTCGTTGCGGAAGCGGTAAAGATTTCCATGGGGGATCAGTATAAACCATTGCGGATCACAAAGGATATTTATCCATACCTGGCGCGGAAGTACAGATCAACACCTACCAATATTGAGCATGATATCAGAACAATGGTAAATGTGTGTTGGGAAGGAAATAAAAAACTGCTGGATGAGATTGCAGGATATCCTCTAGAATACAAGCCTACCAACAGTGAATTTATTGATATGCTTGCGTATTATCTGAGGGAAATAGAAGAAGAGAATTGACTATAGCCTTTCAAAAAGAATCTGATTCCTGGACAGAAAGCTCAGGATCATATCATCCCAGAGCTGCTCTGGGCGTTTATCCATAGAGAATGTTTTAAGAGAGGTTCCGGTAGTACAAAGAAGGCTGTTATTTTTAAATTGAAGATTTAAGAATAGTCCGTCTATCTGTTCGGAGGAAATTCCGAAATCTGTATTTCTCATTGCAGCTTCAACTCCACTCCGACTTAAATGCAGCACGATCCTGAAGCTTAAGGGCGTACGCTTACCGCGGATCACAGACCAGCAGAAAGGTCTGATGTCCTTCCAGAGAGAATGTGTCCGGCCGTGCTCTGTGAGTCTGTTCATGCTGTCTGTATCAAAAAAATCTTTCTGAAGCCTGCCATCAATGGTAAAAGTATTAAAAGTAGTCACAGTCGCTTCGGACAGACAGAATTTGTCAAATACTTCTCCTATAAAAAGTTTGTTTGTGAAATCCCGGATATCTGTAATCTTTAATGCAAGCATGCCGCACTTCCTTTCTTTTATGTGATCGCGTGTAGACATTATATCTCAGATAAAGAAAAAAGGACAGACTTTTTAAAAAACTCTTTTCAAATATCTGTTTATGTGATACGATAGATGTGGTATTGAATACTACATATAATGGAAAAGAGGACGATATAATTGAGCTATAAGATTGCGATAGATAGCTGTGGGGAGCTTTTAGATGAATGGAAAAATGACGGCAGGATTGAATCCATACCACTGACGCTGACGGTGGGCGGTGAGAATATTATAGATGATGAGAATTTCGATCAGAAAGATTTTTTAAAGAAGGTTGCGGCCTGCCCGGAATGCCCCAAGTCTGCATGCCCTTCTCCGGAACGCTATATGAAGGCATATGAGTGTGATGCGGAACACATTTATGCGGTGACGCTATCGGCAGAATTGAGTGGTTCCTATAACAGTGCGATTCTTGGAAAAAACCTGTTCCTGGAAGAGCAGCCGGAGAAAAAGGTTCATGTATTTAATTCCAAATCTGCATCCGGTGGTCAGAGTCTGATTGCATGAAGATCGTGGAGTGTGAAGAAAAGGGACTTTCTTTTGAAGAAGTAGTAAGTGAAGTAGAGAAATATATTGAAGAGATGAACACATTTTTTGTGTTGGAGAATCTGGAAACTCTGCGCAAGAACGGACGTTTGGGCAGAGTGAAAGCTCTGGTGGCCAGTGCACTGAAGATCAAGCCGGTTATGGGAGCTACTCCGGAAGGACGATCTGTCAGCTGGATCAGGCCAGAGGCATGAATAAAGCAATCGTAAAAATGGTGGATCACATTGGAGAGAAGGGGATCAACATCCCGGAAAAGACAGTTGCCATCACTCATTGCAACTGTCCGGAAAGAGCGAAGATGCTGGAGGAGGCTATCCGTGAGAAACTGCACCCAGCAAAGATCGTAGTTATGGATACTGCCGGTGTCAGCAGTATGTATGCCAACGATGGTGGCGTTATCGTAGCAGTCTGATCAGAGAAAATCTCCAGTTCAGAAAATTATCACATTTCTTCAGGGAGTTGCCGCTTTTCTTTTGAAAACAAGTGTGCTATAATGAACGAAGTACTGAAGCGGCAAAGGAGAAAGACAATGAGCCAGAAGAAAGTTGACAAATATAAAAACAACAAATACTCGCGAAACAGTGCCCTGAAGAAGGAACGCGCAGAATTTGTACTTGAGATGGCGGCATGGATCCTCATCGCGGTTCTGCTTGTAGGCTGGATCGGATATTCCGCATATGCCAAGATCCAGGCGAAGGAAGCCAGTGTGAAGGTGGATACTGTGATGGATACTTCTGCATTGACAGATTATATTTCCGGATTATCTTCAGACAGTGCGGAATAGAAAACACATATGAAATGATGGGTTCCCGGGATGTGTTGAAGCATCCCGGGGATTTTTATATACAGGATAAATACAATGCAATAAAAAACGGGTCTGCCATAAAGCAGCCCCGTTTTGACTTATACGTTTTTTATGGTTATAGAATTATAACTTTGTAACGTTAGCAGCCTGCATTCCGCGAGCGCCCTCTGTTAAGTCGTAGGATACAGCCTGTCCTTCTTCAAGAGATTTGAAGCCTTCACCGTTGATAGCGGAGAAGTGTACGAATACATCCTGTCCGTCCTCACCTGTGATAAAACCATAACCTTTTTCTGCGTTGAACCATTTTACAGTTCCCTTGTTCATTTTGTGTTACCTCCATAAAAATTAAAAAAATTAAAATAGCCTTCTGATGATAATAAAAAATCACCAGATTTTACAGACTATATTCATGTAAATATAATCTCTAAAAACTAGTGATTTTACATTAAATATTTTGCCATGCTCTGATTATATAACCCGTGTTTTGAAATGTCAAGGAGAAAATTCCAACAATTCCGGGGTGTAAAAAGAGGCGAAATTGCTTTGTAAAAAAAATCTTTATAAATAGAGAGATTTCGTGTATGATATAGGAGAATACAAGCGGATTGAAGGATCTGCTTTGAAAATACAGGATGAGAGGAGAACAGAAATGGGGATTCTGATTCGAGGAGGCCGGATCGTGGATGCGGCTACAGATACGGATAAAACAGGCGATATTTATCTGGAAGACGGAATCATTGCGGAAATAGGCCAGAAGCTGAAAAAGAAAGACGGCGACCGTGTGATCAATGCGAAAGGAAAGCTGGTCATGCCGGGAATTATCGATCTTCATGTCCATTTTCGTGATCCGGGCCAGACACATAAGGAAGATATCAAGAGTGGTGCTGCTGCGGCAGCACGTGGTGGTGTGACAACTGTAGTTGCTATGCCAAATACAACTCCCACTATTGATAATCCGGACCGGGTAAACTATGTACATAACAAGGCGGCGCAGGTTTCCGGTATTCATGTACTTCAGGCAGGTGCAGCCACCATGGGAGAAAAGGGTACTGAACTTGCAGATATTGCCGGAATGGTGAAAGCAGGGATCCCGGCAGTGTCCGAGGATGGTAAATCTGTGATGAATACAGCGCTTTGTAAAGAAGCAATGAGGATCGCGGCAGAATGTGGCGTGCCGTTTTTTGACCATTGTGAAGATATCGATCTGCGTGGAGATGGATGCATGAATGAGGATGAGAACGCCAAAAGACTGGGGCTTCCCGGAATCTGCAATGCAGTGGAAGATACCATTACAGCCAGAGATATCATTCTGGCGCTGGAGACAGGAGTCCATCTTCATCTCTGCCACTGTTCACTTATGGGGATGCTCAGATGATGAAGATCGTAAAAGAGAAAGGATACGACAATATCACAGCTGAAGTATGCCCGCACCATTTTATCCTTTCATCCGATGATATTAAAACAGATGACCCGAATTACAAGATGAATCCGCCGCTCCGTACACCGAAGGATGTGGAAGCGCTGAAACAGGGCCTGAAGGACGGTACCATCGAGGTGATCAGCACGGACCATGCACCGCACAGTGCACAGGAAAAAACAGGTTCTATGAAGAATGCACCATTTGGGATCGTAGGTCTGGAAACAAGCCTTCCGCTCACCTATACAGAGCTGGTGGAAAAAGATGTGATCACACTGAAACAGATGGTTGAGAAGATGTGCCTGAACCCGGCGAAAATCCTCGGGCTTGACAGAGGAACTCTCCAGAAAGGCCATCCGGCAGATGTGATCATCGTGGATACGGAGCAGGAGTATGCTATCGATAAAAATAAATTTGTTTCCAAAGGACATAACACACCGTTTGATGGCTGGAAAGTAAAGGGAAAAGTGCTTTATACCATCTGTGACGGAAAAATTGTATTTAAAAACCAGGAGGAGAAAGAATCATGATTAACAAACTGATCAGCAATATCCGCAAAACAAATGCACCAATCGTTGTAGGACTGGATCCTATGCTGAATTATATTCCGGAGCATATCCAGAAGAAGGCTTTTGCAGAGTTTGGAGAGACTCTGGAGGGCGCTGCAGAAGCAATCTGGCAGTATAACAAAGGGATCGTGGATGCGACCTGTGATCTGATCCCGGCAGTGAAACCACAGATCGCCATGTATGAGCAGTTTGGTATCCCGGGACTGATCGCATACAAGAAAACGGTTGAGTATTGTAAAGCCAAAGATCTGGTTGTGATCGGTGATATCAAAAGAGGTGATATCGGTTCCACATCTGCAGCATATGCAGTTGGTCACCTGGGACAGGTTCAGGTAGGCTCAAAAAAATATGCAGGTTTTGATGAGGATTTTGCAACGGTCAATCCATACCTTGGTTCTGATGGTGTGAAACCCTTTATGGATGTATGTAAGGAAGAGAAAAAGGGTATCTTTGTTCTGGTCAAAACTTCCAATCCATCAAGTGGTGAGTTCCAGGATCGTGTCATCGACGGTCGCCCGCTCTATGAGCTGGTAGGTGAGAAGGTTGCACAATGGGGCGATGAGCTTATGGGTGATGGATATAGTTATGTTGGTGCTGTTGTAGGTGCGACCTATCCGGAAATGGGAAAGGTATTAAGAAAGATCATGCCGAAGACATTTATCCTTGTTCCCGGATATGGTGCTCAGGGTGGAAAGGGCGCAGATCTTGTCCATTTCTTTAATGAGGACGGACTTGGTGCTATCGTAAACTCTTCCAGAGGAATCATCGCTGCATATAAGCAGGAGAAATATAAAGAGTTTGGCGCTGAAAATTACGCAGATGCTTCCAGAGCGGCAGTAAAAGATATGATCGCGGATATCAGCGGTGCGCTGGAGAACAGATAATACAGGAGGCATTTTATGAGTACATCAGAAAGTAAAAAAACAAAAAAGCCCTGTAAGATACTCAGCCAGGAATGTATTGGTACAGATATTTACAGTATGTGGCTGGATGCAGGTGAGATTGGAAAAAATGCAGTGCCGGGACAGTTTGTATCACTTTACAGCCGCAATGGCGGTAAGCTTCTGCCAAGACCCATCAGTCTCTGTGAGATCGATAAAGCAGAAGGAAAACTGAGACTGGTATATCGCGTTACAGGAAAAGGAACCGGTACGGAGGAATTTTCCAGACTTCATGCAGGGGTCCCCATTGAGACTATGGGACCTCTGGGAAATGGTTTTCCGCTGGATGCAGTAAAAGGCAAAAAAGTGTTTCTCATGGGTGGAGGAATCGGAATCCCGCCAATGCTGGAAACTGCTAAACAGCTGGACGCAGAAAAGATCATGGTTCTCGGATACAGAGATGAGCTGTTTTTAAATAAGGAATTTGAAGCTTATGGAGATGTCTATGTGGCAACAGAAGACGGCTCTGCAGGAACAAAGGGAAATGTTATGGATGCCATCCGTGAGAACGATCTTGAGGCAGATGCGATCTTTGCCTGCGGACCTGCCCCGATGCTCCGTGCCATCAAGGCATATGCCCTTGAAAAAGGAATTCCGTGCTGGATCTCCATGGAAGAGCGTATGGCCTGTGGCGTAGGCGCGTGTCTTGCCTGTGTGTGCAAATCCAAAGATGTGGATTCTCATTCTCATGTCCATAACAAGAGAGTATGTAAAGACGGACCTGTATTCCTGAGCACGGAGGTAGAGCTATGAGCAGAATGAATGTAAATCTTGCCGGCGTAGAACTTAAGAATCCGGTGATGACAGCGTCCGGAACATTTGGTTCCGGAGCGGAATACAGTGAATTTGTGGATCTGAACAGACTTGGCGCAGTTGTGACAAAAGGTGTGGCAAATGTACCGTGGCCGGGAAATCCTACACCGAGAGTGACAGAGACAGCATCCGGAATGCTCAATGCCATTGGTCTTCAGAATCCGGGGATTGATGTTTTCTGTGAAAGAGATATTCCGTTCCTTAAAAAATATGATACAAAGATCATCGTCAATGTCTGTGGAAAATCTGCAAAGAATTACTGTGAGGTTGTAGAACGCCTTGGAAATGAGCCTGTGGATATGCTGGAGATTAATGTTTCCTGCCCGAATGTCAAGGAAGGCGGAATTGCCTTCGGTCAGAATCCGAAAGCTCTTGAAGAGATCACAAAAGAAGTAAAGAAATATGCAAAACAGCCGGTGATCATGAAGCTGAGCCCAAATGTAACCGATATTACCGAGATGGCGAAAGCAGCAGAAGCTGGCGGCGCGGATGTTCTTTCTCTTATCAATACCCTGACAGGAATGAAGATCGATATCAACAGACGTACATTTGCACTGGCAAATAAAACTGGTGGAATGTCCGGTCCTGCAGTAAAACCGGTAGCTGTCCGTATGGTATATCAGGTGGCAAATGCAGTATCCCTTCCTATCATCGGTATGGGAGGAATCGCAACTGCTGAGGATGCCCTGGAATTTATTATGGCAGGTGCTACTGCAGTGTCTGTGGGAACTGCAAACTTTTTTAACCCTTATGCTACTGTGGAGATCGCAGATGGTATTCAGGCATTTCTTGAAAAACAGAAAGTGGAAGACATCAATGAGCTGATCGGAGTAGTGAAATAACGGAGGATTGCCGTATTTGCAATTCTGTTGTTCATATGTTAGAATTAACAGGATAAATAAAGGGATTTTACACTGGGATTGCAGCAGAGTGTGGATCCTGGGTTTGTCGTATATATGAAAAACATGGAGGATTAGATAAATGGAACAGTATAAGCAGGAATTTATTGAATTTATGATTGACTGTAATGTCCTGAAATTTGGAGATTTTACTACGAAATCAGGAAGAAAGACACCATTTTTTGTAAATACAGGATTTTACCGTACCGGTGCGCAGCTTCGCAAGCTGGGACAGTATTATGCAAAAGCGATAGAAAGCAAATTCGGACTGGATTTTGATGTGCTGTTTGGACCGGCATACAAAGGAATTCCGCTTTCTGTAGCAGCAACTATGGAGATCAGTGAAATGTACGGAAAGGATATCCGTTACTGTTCCAACCGTAAGGAAGTGAAAGACCACGGAGATAAAGGAATTCTTCTTGGCAGCCCGATCCAGGATGGGGATAAGGTAGTGATCATTGAGGATGTTACGACTGCAGGAACATCCATTAAAGAAACACTTCCGATCATCAAAGCGCAGGGAGATGTAAATCCGATAGGTCTTGTGGTTTCTGTTGACCGTATGGAACGCGGCCAGGGAACAAAGAGTGCGCTCAAAGAGATCGAGGAAACCTACGGCCTTCAGACTACAGCTATTGTAACTATGGCGGAGGTTGTTGAGCATCTCTACAACAAAGAATACAAAGGCCGTGTTGTGATCGATGATAAGCTGAAAGCTGCCATTGATGCATATTATGACCAGTACGGCGCAGAATAATATTGTTATAAAAGGTCATAAAAGAGCGGCGGATTCCGAAGGTCCGCTTTTACTGGGAGGACGCAGCCTTATGAATGAAAAAATTTATAAAACTATGGCGAGCAGCGGGGCGGGAAGCCTTGCACTCGGTATTGTCGTTCTGGTGACGGGACTTGTCACAGGAATTCTGATGATCGTGAACGGTGCGAGACTGCTCAGAAGAAAATCAGAGATATTAATTTAATATGATCTGAAAAGCCGCACGTTGTTCCGTGTGGCTTTTCGGACTATTTAAGCAGGGGAGAATATTGGAAAAAGGGACAAAACGCAGAGTAAAAAAACTCGGGACAGCTTTTTTTGTATTGTATGTTCTTGTTCTTGTGTATCTTCTGTTCTTTTCCGAAGGATACGGAAGAGTGGCGGATGCAGAAAGAGAATACCGTTACAATCTTGTTCCGTTTGTGGAGATCAGGCGTTTCTGGACTTATCGAAAAATAGTGGGTACATTTGCGCTTTTCACAAATGTTTTTGGAAATGTGCTGGGATTTGTGCCATACGGATTTATTCTTCCGGTAATAACCGGAAAAATGCGAAATGGCTTTTTTATCATATTATCCGGCTTTTTTATCAGTCTGACGATAGAAGTGATCCAGCTGCTTACAAAAGTTGGCTGCTTTGATGTGGATGATATGATATTGAATACTCTGGGCGCAGCGCTTGGATATGGGATTTATGCAGTCTGCGACAGGATTAGGAGAAAAATTAATGGCAAGAAGATATAGATATGCATTTGCAAAAAAAAGAGAAGCTTCCAAGGGAAAATGGTCTGTAGGACTTGCGGCGGCTTCCCTCGTGCTGTTTATCGCGGCAGTTGTGCTTGCACTCTTTTTTGATGGAAAGCTCGGGGGCCTGATCGGCGGAACCGGGCTTTTTGCCATGCTGCTTTCTGCATATGGCTTTACACTGGGGCTTTCCAGCTTTTCGGAAGAAAACCGGAAACACAGGACGAGCATGGTCGGGTCTATTTTGAACGGAGTGATCCTGGTTATCTGGCTGGGACTTTTTTTATCGGGGGTATAACAGATGGATAAAAAAGAACGCTTAAAAAAACAGCTGGACTTTATTATGGAGATAGATAAAGTCAAGAATATTTTCCGTCAGACATATCTTGCAGACGGAAAGCGGAAAGAGAATGATGCGGAGCATTCCTGGCATCTGGCGTTGATGGCAGTGCTTTTAAAGGAATATTCCAATGAGGAAGTGGATCTTTCGAAAGTGATTCCTATGGTACTGGCGCATGATCTGGTAGAGATTGATGCAGGTGATACCTATGCATATGATGAAAAAGGAGCGACAACCAAGGAATACAGGGAGAAGCAGGCAGCAGAACGGATCTATGGACTATTGCCGGAAGATCAGGGACAGTGGTTAAAAGCATTATGGGAGGAGTTTGAGGCTTACGAAACCCCGGAGGCGAAATTTGCCCATGTGCTAGATAATTGTCAGCCATTGTTTCTAAATGATGCTTCCAACGGAAAAAGCTGGGAAGAGCATCAGGTGAAGAAAAGTCAGATTTATAAGAGAAACCGGAAAACAGGAGAGGGTTCTGAAGTGATCTGGGAATATATGAAAGAACTCGTTGACAAACACATTGCCCTGGGGCATGTGATCGATGATGAAAAAGATGGGAGATGAAGTCTTGGAAGAATGCATGAAAGAACGTTATGGACTTGCGAAGGAACGGATCCGTGAGATCATAACAGAAGAAACCGTAAAAAAACCGTTTGGAGATTTTTTCAGAAACAGGGCAAAGTTTCTTTCCATGGCAGCAGATGTGATGGATGAGAGCGCAGCAGAGCTTACGATGGAGGCGTTGAAAGAGAGAAATCATTGCTTTTATCAGGATATCCTCCCGGAAAATTATGAAAGCAGCTATGGAAATCCGGCGTATGCAGTACAGCAGATGGGAGAATATGGAAAAGCCTTCAGTTTTCTGTATGCAGAGATCGCAGGAACTGTAGCTTATGCTCATGAGAAAAGGCTGCGGGATATGACTGTATCCATGGAACTGTTTCTGGAAGTATATTCTGCATTTTGTGAGGAAGAACTTCCGGAGGCGGCAACAGTGGAGGGGATTCTCCGTTCCTATGTAAATGATTACTGCCAGGATATGATGGAGCAGAGGATACGGGAAGGTGTAGATCCGGAGCTTGACTTTGCAGCAGATATCATCATGAATTCGGATCTTTCGGATCTGAGATATCTGTATCGCTATGGCGAGTTTGTTTCAGAGAATGAAACAGGAGTTGCAGAGTTTCTGAACTCCCTTTCTCAGGAAGAGATCGATAAGATGGCTTCTACCTATACAGAAGGCTATCGGATCGGATTTATCACCGGACGGAAGGATATCACAAAAAAGAAAACAGTAAATATCCGATATAGTCTTGGTTTTGAACGGATGGTAAAAGCAGCGATCCTCCAGTTTGAAAAAATGGGTCTGAAGCCGGTGATCTATCGCCATGCAACGCATGTGGTAAATAAGAGAGGCACCGTGAGAGTAGGCTATACAGGCGGCGTTGCCAATCCGCAGTACGATTACGATCATCGTCAGGACAGTGCATTGTTCCTGGATGGGGATTTTGTTCAGCGAAAACTTCGTGCTATGCAGACCTCCTATGAGAAGTACAGAGAACTGGCAGAAGTACATGGCGGTCCGGCCTGCATTGATACATTTGGAGAAAATCCTTTCTCTCCGATAAGTAAACCGGAAGCTTATGCATTAAGCGAGACACAGCAGAAGCTTCAGACAGAACTTGACAATGAATCCGGACAGATCGTAAACCGATACATCAAAGGTGATGAGAGAAGTTTTACGATCATTGCATATCCGGTTCCTGAGATTGGTGGAAATTATGAGGAAATTTTCCGTGAGATCGTAAAGATCAATACATTGGATTACCATCTCTATCAGGAAATCCAGCAGACGATCATCAATACCCTGGATACCTGTGAGTGGGTGGAAGTCAAAGGACGTGGAGACAATGAGACGGATCTTCTGATTCATCTTCATGAACTGACAGATCCGAAGAAACAGACGAATTTTGAGAACTGTGTGGCAGATGTGAACATTCCGGTGGGCGAAGTCTTTACATCTCCGCAGCTGGCAGGCACAGGCGGAATCCTTCATGTGAAAAAAGTATATCTGAACGGTCTTCAGTTCCGGGATCTGAAGCTGGTATTTGACTGCGGCCAGGTTATTGATTACACCTGCTCGAATTTTAAAACCGAAGAAGAGAACCGGAAATATATTGAAGATAATATCCTCCACCACCATCCGAAGATCCCCATGGGAGAGTTTGCCATCGGTACAAATACCACAGCTTATGTGGCGGCGCTGAAATACGGAATTGCGGATAAGCTTCCGATCCTGATCGCAGAAAAAATGGGACCGCATTTTGCTGTGGGCGATACCTGTTACAGCTGGGCAGAGGATACACCGGTATATAATCCGGATGGAAAAGAAATCATCGCCAGGGATAATGAGATTTCCGAGATGCGAAAGGATGACGTAAGCCTTGCTTATTATGGCTGTCATACAGATATTACGATACCTTATGATGAGCTTGGAAGTATCCGGGTGATCGATGATGAGGGAGAAATGATCTCCATTATCGAAAACGGAAGGTTTGTTCTTCCCGGAACAGAGGAATTGAACCGTCCTTTTGAGAATCTTCCATTAAATAATAATATAAGTTAATTAGTAAATTTACAGTTTTTCCGATCGTATTGACAGAAAGTGAGAATATACGTAGAATAACCATAACAATAGTCAAAGGACACAGGCTAATATTCAGTTAGTGTACCATGAAAGGAGAACACAATGGCAAAAGTAGGAATTGTAATGGGTAGTGATTCAGATATGCCGGTTATGAGCAAAGCAGCAGATATCCTGGAGAAACTGGGGATTGATTATGAAATGAAGATCATTTCCGCACACAGAGAACCGGATGTATTTTTCGAGTATGCAAAGACAGCAGAAGAAAAAGGCTTCAAAGTTATCATCGCAGGCGCAGGAATGGCAGCTCATCTTCCGGGAATGTGCGCAGCGATCTTTCCGATGCCGGTGATCGGTATTCCGATGCATACAACATCTCTGGGAGGAAGAGATTCCCTTTACTCAATCGTACAGATGCCAAGCGGTATCCCGGTTGCCACAGTAGCAATCAATGGTGGCGCCAATGCGGGACTTCTTGCTGCCAAGATCCTTGCAACTTCCGACGCAGAGCTTCTTTCCAGACTGAAAGCCTACAGTCAGGATCTGAAGGAGCAGGTTGAGAAGAAAGACGCAAGGCTTCAGGAAGTTGGATATAAAAATTACTAAATAAATCTTTTACCATAAAAATAAAAAGGTGTTGTCATAAGGAGGACATTATGGATTACAAGACTTCAGGCGTAGATATTGAGGCAGGATACAAATCAGTAGAGCTGATGAAAAAGCACATTGCCAAGACAATGAGACCGGAGGTACTTGGAGGAATCGGTGGATTCTCAGGTGCATTTTCCATGGAGAAATTCAAAGATATGGAAGAGCCTACTCTGGTTTCCGGAACAGACGGATGTGGAACCAAGGTTAAGGTAGCCATGGTTATGGACAAGCATGATACCATCGGAATCGATGCTGTAGCCATGTGTGTAAATGATATTGCATGTGCAGGCGGCGAGCCATTGTTTTTCCTGGACTACATTGCCTGCGGCAAAAATTATCCGGAAAAGATCGCAGAGATCGTAAAAGGTGTTGCAGAGGCTGTGTACAGTCTGAGGCAGCTCTGATCGGTGGTGAGACAGCAGAGCATCCTGGACTTATGCCGGAAGATGAGTACGACCTTGCCGGATTTGCAGTAGGAGTCGTTGACAAAAAAGATCTTCTTACAGGAGAGGCCCTGAAACCAGGAGATGTCCTGATCGGTATGGCTTCCACAGGAGTTCACAGCAATGGATTTTCTCTTGTACGTAAAGTATTTGACATGACAAAAGAGTCTCTGGATACTTATTATGAAGAGCTTGGAACAACTCTGGGAGAGGCACTGATCGCACCGACCAGAATCTATGTAAAAGCGCTGAAGAGCGTCCGAGAGTCTGGCGTGAAGATCCATGCATGCAGCCATATCACAGGTGGTGGATTCTATGAGAATATCCCGCGTATGCTGAAAGAGGGAACCAGAGCTGTTGTCAAAAAAGACAGCTATCCGGTACTTCCGATCTTCAAGCTCCTTGCTGAAAAAGGAAATATTGATGAGCATATGATGTATAATACATATAATATGGGTCTTGGAATGATCCTGGCAGTAGATCCTGCAGATGTTGACAAAACAATGGAAGCTATCCGCAAAACCGGTGATAAGCCATATGTGGTAGGATCCATTGAAGAGGGAGAAAAGGGAGTGACCTTATGTTAAAGATCGGTGTTCTTGTTTCCGGCGGGGGAACGAATCTTCAGGCGATCCTGGATGCTATTGATGCAGGAGAGATCACAAATGCAAAAGTGGATATTGTGATCAGTAATAATGCCTCCGCTTATGCTCTGGAAAGAGCCAGAAAGCATGATATAGAGGCGGTATGCATCGCACCGAAAGACTATCCGGACCGAGAAGCTTTCCATAAAGCATTACTGGCGAAGCTTCAGGAAAAGAGGTGGATCTGATCGTTCTTGCAGGATACTTGGTTGCGATCCCTCCGATGATGGTGGAAGCGTATCCCAACAAGATCATCAATATCCATCCATCTCTGATCCCGTCTTTCTGCGGAAAAGGTTTTTATGGACTTAAGGTCCATGATGCAGTTCTTGCAAGAGGCGTGAAAGTAACAGGCGCTACGGTTCATTTCGTAGATGCCGGAACGGATACAGGTCCGATCATCCTTCAGAAAGCAGTAAAGGTAAAAGACGGAGATACATCCAAGGAGCTTCAGAGACGTGTAATGGAAAAAGCAGAGTGGAAGATCCTTCCGGAAGCAATCAATCTTATCGCCAATGACAAGATCACAGTGACAGATGGAATTGTTTCTTTAAAGTAATCAGCAGACAGATGAAACAAAGGAGTAAACAGATGAAAGTATTAATCGTAGGAAGCGGCGGAAGAGAACATGCAATTGCATGGAGTGTTGCAAAAAGCCCGAAAGTTGACAAGATCTACTGTGCACCTGGAAATGCAGGAATCGCAGAGTATGCGGAATGTGCAGATATCGGAGCAATGGAGTTTGAAAAACTGGCAGCCTTTGCCAAAGAAAAAGAGATCGATCTTACTATCGTGGGAATGGATGATCCTCTTGTGGGCGGAATCGTAGATGTATTTGAGGCAGAGGGACTGCGTGTGTTCGGACCGCGCAAAAATGCTGCTATTCTAGAAGGCTCCAAGGCTTTTTCCAAGGATCTTATGAAAAAATATGACATTCCTACAGCTGCTTATGAGAATTTTGATGATCCGGAAAAAGCTCTGGAATATTTAAGGACCGAGGCAAAATTCCCGATCGTTTTGAAGGCAGATGGCCTTGCTCTTGGAAAAGGTGTTCTGATCTGCCAGGATCTTGCAGAGGCAGAAGCTGGTGTAAAAGAGATCATGGAAGATAAAAAATTCGGAAATGCCGGAAATACCATGGTAATTGAAGAATTTATGACAGGCCGTGAGGTTTCCGTACTTTCTTTTGTTGATGGAAAGACGATCCGTACCATGACATCTGCACAGGATCATAAGCGTGCAAAAGATGGAGATCAGGGACTGAATACAGGCGGAATGGGAACATTTTCTCCAAGTCCGTTCTATACTCCGGAAGTAGATGAATTTTGTAAGAAATATGTTTATCAGAAGACAGTAGATGCCATGGCAGCAGAGGGACGTCCGTTTAAGGGAATCATTTTCTTCGGACTGATGCTTACTGCAGATGGCCCGAAGGTTCTGGAATATAATGCAAGATTTGGGGATCCGGAGGCACAGGTTGTTCTTCCGCGTATGGAGAATGATATCATTGAAGTAATGGAAGCCTGTGTAGACGGCAAACTTGATCAGATCGATCTGAAATTTGAGGACAATGCAGCAGTTTGTGTTGTTCTTGCAAGTGATGGATATCCGGTAAAATACGAAAAAGGTATCCCGATCCATGGATTTGAGAATTTTAAGGACAAAGACGGCTATTACTGTTTCCATGCGGGAACTAAATTTAAAGATGGAGAGATCGTTACAAACGGTGGACGTGTTCTTGGCATCACTGCCAAAGGAGAGACATTAAAAGAAGCCAGAAAGAATGCATATGCTGCTACAGAGTGGATCAGCTTTGCAAATAAGTATATGCGTCACGATATCGGAAAAGCTATCGACGAGGCTTAAGTTGGTCATTTTTCACAGGCACAGCTTGACGAAAACAGGGATTTCATTGTACAATAGTAACAACTATGAAACACAGTGAGTAGTTACGAACATGAAAAGCTGGATGCTGACAGGGCACAACAGGAACCAACATTTTCCTTGATGAGGTGTCGCATCCAAGTGATGAGGCAGAGAGGACAGAAAAATGGGAATCAGTGTAGAAGAAGCAATCCATGAGCTCAGAAACAGGGAGGAAGTATTTGTTGCATATTCACAGGCAACCAGACTTCCATATGTGACCTGTGATGAAGAAACATTTAATGACCAGGCAAGGATTTTTGCCACAGAAGAAGAGATCAAAGAATATGGTAAACAGCTCCTTGAGGATAAGATCCTTCTTATGGGCATGAAATATGAGAAAAAAGACTATCCAAGACTGTATGGTACGCTGTACGCGATCGGAGTGAACAGTGTGATCTGGATCGACGGAGAAGAGAAGATCGAGATTGAGATCGGAAAGATCGCAAACCAGAGAGATATGAGTAAGATCGAGCCGTCAAAGAGACCGCTTCTGAATCCTTCGCTTGAACTTTCCGGAATCTATTTTATGCAGGAATTGCGTCGTCCGGTAAAACAGGAAGAGCACAAAAATATCCGTGAGTTGGAAGAAGAGCTGATAGCAAACCTGCGTAAGGCAGAATTCCTGATCGCGATCAATGCAGAGCAGGAAGAAGATGGAAAGCTCCATATTCCGTATCTGAAAAATAAAGAGGATAAGATCATGCAGCCTGTGTTTACAGATGTTATGGAATTTGAGAAATTTGGAAGAGGCAAGAATCTCCGTGTTGCGAAAGTGACTATAGATAAACTTCCGAGCCTGATGATTCCGCAGGCAAACGCTTATGTGGTAAATCCAATGGGATTTAATCTGGTTCTTAACAAAGAACAGATAGAGAAGATTGCAGGGATCAGTAAATAAAAACAAAAATCACAGCAGGCTGCCAGGATGAAACTGTGCAGCCTTTTGCTGTTGTAGAGGAGAGATTACCCTATGGTGATAGAAATCGATTTTAACAGTGATGAGGCAATCTATATGCAGATCACCAATCAGATCATAATGGGGATCGCTACATCAAGGCTTCATGAAGGGGATACTCTGCCTTCTGTACGGCAGCTTGCAAGCATTGCAGGAATCAATATGCATACTGTGAATAAGGCATATGCGCTGCTTCGTCAGGAAGGCTTTGTGACTATTGACAGGCGAAAGGGAGCGGTGATCTCCATAGATGCAGATAAGGTCAGAGCACTGGAAGAAATGAAACAGAATCTGACAGTAGCAATGGCATGGGGATGCTGTAAAAATGTAACAAGAGAAGAAGTCCATCAGCTGGTGGACGAGATTTTTGACGAGTATGACACAGACAGATAGGAGGAGACATCATGCAGGAACGATATACAAAACAGGCAGAGAATGTTCTTGCTCTGGCAAAAGAGGCAGCCAGCTCCTGCGGACATAGTTATATCGGCACGGAGCATCTGCTGGTCGGGCTTGTAGAAGAAAAGGAGGGCACAGCAGGAAGAGTTCTGGAGGAGTTTGGGATCCAGGCTGATAAAGCGATGGCTCTGATCGATAAACTGATCGCACCTCCGGGAAATACGGCTGTTTCACAGAGACCGGGATTCAGTCCGAGAACCAGAAGAGTTCTGGAGGGTGCATATGCAGAAGCAGAATCCATGCGTTTTGAGGAAGTCGGGACAGAACATATTCTGCTGGCAATGTTGAAAGAAACAGACTGTGTGGGTACTAGACTGCTGTACACAATGGGTGCCAATATCCAGAAGCTTTATGCGGCAGTGCTGACAGCTATGGGAATGGACAGCGATGCCATTGCGGAAGAATTCCAGGCTGTAAAAGCTTCAAAGGGAAGAAACAGCAGTGTAACACCAACTCTGGATCAGTATAGCCGAGATCTGACGGCCATGGCAGAAGAAGGTAAGCTGGATCCTGTAGTGGGAAGGGATAAAGAGATTGCCAGACTGATCCAGATCCTGAGCAGAAGAACAAAGAACAATCCCTGCCTGACTGGAGAGCCGGGAGTAGGAAAAACGGCTATTGTAGAGGGACTTGCACAGCGGATCGTCACAGGAATGGTACCGGATACTGTGAAGGATAAGCGGGTTGTAGTTCTGGATCTTTCCGGAATGGTCGCAGGAAGTAAATATCGCGGTGAGTTTGAAGAACGTATCCGAAATGTGATCGATGAGGTAAGCGAACAGCAGGGAATATTGCTCTTTATTGATGAGATCCATACGATCATCGGAGCAGGTGGAGCGGAAGGTGCACTGGATGCTTCCAATATCCTGAAACCGTCTCTTTCCCGTGGAGAGATCCAGCTGATCGGAGCAACGACACTGGAAGAATATCGGAAATACATTGAAAAGGATGCAGCGCTTGAACGGCGTTTTCAGCCTATCATCGTGGAAGAGCCTACAGAAGAGGAGGCTGTTGAAATCCTGAAGGGCTGCGCCCATATTATGAAAAACATCATGGTGTAGAGATTCTGGATGAGCCCTTGAGGCGGCTGTAAAAATGTCCGTTCGTTATATCAATGACCGGTTTCTTCCGGATAAAGCCATTGACATTATTGATGAGGCAGCGTCGAAAGTACAACTGGCGGGATATCGTCCGTCTCCGAAAGCAGAAGCACTGGAAAGAGAGATCCACGATATTCTGAAACAAAAAGAACAGGCAGTCATAAATGCAGATCTTGAAGGTGCAAAAGCAGCACAGGCAAAGCAGAATGAGGCGGAAGCAGAATTGGAAAAGATCCGAAGAAAGGCGGAGCGGAAAAATCGGAAAAATCCACTTACAGTTGATGAAGAGGCAGTTGCCGGTATTGTGTCTGACTGGACAAAAATACCTGTACAGCGTCTGACAGAGGGGGAATCCCGTAGGCTTGCAAATTTGGAAAAGGTTCTGAAAAAACGTGTGATCGGACAGGATGAGGCAGTTTCTGCAGTTGCCCGTGCGGTAAAAAGGGGAAGAGTAGGATTAAAGGATCCCGCAAGGCCTATAGGTTCTTTCTTATTCCTGGGACCTACCGGAGTGGGAAAAACGGAGCTTTCCAAAGCGCTGGCGGAAGCTGTATTTGGAAGTGAGCAGGCAATGATCCGTGTAGATATGTCCGAATATATGGAAAAACATAGTGTTTCTAAAATGATCGGATCGCCGCCCGGATATGTAGGTTATGAAGAAGGTGGACAGCTCAGCGAAAAAGTGCGCAGAAATCCATACAGTGTCATTCTTTTTGACGAGATTGAAAAGGCTCATCCGGATGTGTTTAATATTCTTCTGCAGGTACTTGATGATGGTCATATTACAGATGCTCAAGGCAGAAAAGTGGATTTTAAGCAGACGATCATTATCATGACTTCCAACGCAGGTGCGCAGATGATCATGGAACCGAAACATCTTGGATTTATGTCCGGAGATACGGAAAAGCGTGATTATGAACGTATGAAGTCCGGAGTGATGGAAGAAGTGCGGCGGATGTTTAAACCGGAATTTCTGAACCGGATCGATGAGATCATGGTATTCCATTCTCTGAATAAAGAAAATATCAGGAAGATCGTTACTATTCTTTTGAAAAACCTGGAAAAACGCTGTCAGGAACAGCTGGATATCATACTGAAAGTTACCGGAGCAGCTAAAGATCTTATCGCAGATGCAGGCTTTGACAGTAAATACGGTGCAAGACCGCTGCGTCGTGCAATCCAGACAAAGATTGAGGATGAGATGGCAACAGAAATCCTTGAAGGTCGGATCAAAGCCGGTGATACCGTACAGGTGAAGGTCAAAGACAAGAAAATCTACTTTGAAGTAAAAGATGCGGAGAAAGCGTAAGAATTTTATTACTTTCTATAGCCAAAAAAACAGAAATAAGTTATAATTAACAAAATTAAAACTATACAACGAAAGATTTCAGGAGGACATAAGATCATGGCAGTGGTACAGGAATTGATCCGCACAGAAGATAATGGGACTATCAGTTTTGGAGATTATGAATTAAATCAGAAATCCAAATTGTCGGATTATCAGTATCAGGGAGATATGTATAAAGTAAAAACATATAAGGAGATCACCAAACTTGAGCGTAATGGAATGTTCGTATATGAGTCTGTTCCGGGAACCAGTGTGTTCCATCTTCAGCAGGATGGAACAGCAATGAGTTTTGAGGTTCAGGGCTTTGAGGATTCTCAGATTACTGTTGAACTGGAAGCTGAGACAGAGTATCAGGTATTTATTGATGATGTAAGTACAGGTACAATGACCACAAACCTGGGCGGCAAGCTTTCTTTCAGTGTTGAACTGGATGCGAACACCAAAGCAGAAGTTAAAATTGTAAAATGCTAAAAAATAAAAAAACGGTTTATTTCTGTCAGGAATGCGGGTATGAATCAGCCAAGTGGATGGGGCAGTGCCCGGCATGCAAGGCATGGAATACTTTTGTGGAGGAAACGGTTTCTTCCAAAAAATCTTCCTCAGGGAGTATTAAAACTACACAAAAGAAAACGGAGCCTGTAGTTCTGAAAGATATCAGTCTTTCTTCAGATGAACGTCAGAGCTGCGGAATCGGTGAACTTGACAGGGTGCTGGGAGGCGGAATCGTCCCCGGCTCCCTTGTTTTGGTAGGTGGAGATCCAGGTATTGGCAAGTCTACATTGTTGTTGCAGGTGTGCAGAAATTTATCTTCACAGGGGATTTCTGTTTTGTATATTTCTGGTGAGGAGTCTCTCAGACAGATCAAGCTCCGGGCAGATCGGCTTGGAACGTTTAATGATAAATTGAAACTGCTCTGTGAGACGAATCTTGAAAATATCCGGGAGATCATTGAGCGGACGAAACCAGATGTAGCTGTTGTGGATTCTATCCAGACGATGTTTCATGAAGATATTTCTTCTGCACCGGGAAGTGTTTCTCAGGTGAGGGAATCTACCAATGTACTGATGCAGATCGCTAAGGGTATGGGTGTGTCCATTTTTATCGTGGGTCATGTGACCAAGGAGGGAAATGTGGCAGGTCCTCGTGTACTGGAACATATGGTAGATACTGTGCTTTACTTTGAGGGAGACAGGCATGCTTCTTACCGGATCCTGCGTGCGGTGAAAAATCGTTTTGGTTCTACCAATGAAATTGGTGTTTTTGAGATGCAGAATTCCGGACTTGAAGAAGTGAAGAATCCTTCTGAGTTCCTTTTGAATGGAAGACCGGAGAATGCTTCGGGGTCTGTTGTTGCATGTTCTATGGAGGGGACGAGACCGATTTTGGTGGAGATCCAGGCTCTGGTGTGTCAGAGTAATTTTGGAATTCCGAGAAGAACAGCAGTTGGTACGGATTTTAATCGTGTGAATCTTTTGATGGCGGTTCTGGAGAAGAAGGCGGGAGTTCATCTTGCTGCTTCGGATGCTTATGTGAATATTGCGGGTGGCATGAAGATGACAGAGCCGGCGATCGATCTGGGTATTTGTCTTGCTATTATTTCCAGTGCGAAGGAGATCGTGATCCCGGATTCTGTGATGGCGTTTGGTGAAATTGGTCTGAGTGGCGAGGTTCGTGCAGTGAGTATGGCCGGACAGCGTGTGCAGGAAGCGAAAAAGCTTGGGTTTGAGACGGTGATACTTCCTGAGGTGAACCGGACGGCTACAGAGAGTATTAAAGGAATTAAATTGGTTTATGTGGCTGGGATCCGGGATGCGATTTCTTTTATCAGAGGGTTGTGAGTTCCTGGCAGGTTATTTTGAATAGGATCATGTGGTCAGCCGCTGTATGGTTTGTACGGCGGCTGTGTTTGGGTTAATAGATAAAAAAACATAGATGATAGTAAGGGAAAGGCTGGTGTTGGTTATGGGTATTGGTAATATTGGAAATATTGGAAATATGATGAAGGTTATGAATGCATGGAATACATTTAAACAGAATCATCCGAAGTTTCCGGCATTTTGTAGTGCGGTTTCCCGGCGGGGGATTCGTGAGGGGAGTATTCTTGAGGTGACGTATATTAGCCCTGAGGGTGAGAAGCTGACTACGAATATTAAAGTGCAGGCCAGCGATCTTGAGTTGCTGAGAGAACTTTCTGGTGGTAATTGAGTTGAGCAGATAGCGAATGTTGATTATATATTGTATAGGTCTGTTTGACGGGTGTTTTGGTTCCGGTGTCTGGCAGTGTTGGAACTGCCGGGTGCCGTTTTTTGTTGGGATGGAGAGGAACGCCAGAGGGA
>ENA-OQBT01000490-OQBT01000490.1-human-gut-metagenome-genome-assembly--contig:-NODE-490-length-23688-cov-3.367259_pt1 | contig 23688 bp, 27 predicted proteins | sample MGYA00242749_ERZ504557 | MGnify/ENA primary metagenome ERZ504557 (study PRJEB26092, sample SAMD00036243) | human gut metagenome | host: Homo sapiens | study: EMG produced TPA metagenomics assembly of... | reverse complement strand
AGCAAGCCCCGTGCCCATCGTGGTGGGCGGCGGCGTCAAGACGGCGACCTGCCACAGCTCAAGGCCACCGGCGTCGACGGCTTTTTCGTGGTGAGCGCCGTCTGCAGCGCCGATGACCCCTACGCGCGGCCAAGGAGCTCGTCGACACCTGGCAGCAGGCGTAAGTCTAGGCCGAGCAGCTGATTCGCAGCCTCATATCTTCAGCAATGGAAAGCGCATCCCAGTTTGAGCCTCCATTCCGGGATGCGCTTTCCGCCGAGACGGCGGCAGCAGCCTCTACCCTGCCAGATATGCCTCCAGTGCCGGCAAGGTCGCCTCCGCATCGCGGCGACCAATCTGGTAGATGCGCTCAAGTTCATCGGGCTCGCGACACAGCGACGGCACCTTCACCGATTCGCTCGGACGCACCACAAAGATCTCGCCGGCAGCCTCGCGACGTGCAGGTCATCGAGCGTGGCATTGTAGACTCATGCCGATGCTCAAGCGCCGCGACAAACTCCGGATAGTGACGGAACACGCGACGTAGCATGGGCATCACGCTGTTGGGCTGCTTCACAAATCCCGCCGGCTGCGTGAGCACCACGATATTGCGGTCATACCCCTGCGCAAACAGCCATGCACTGGGAATAGAATCAGCCACGCCACCATCCAGATACTTATGCCCGTCAATAGCAACGGGGCGCGTCGCCACGGGAATCGCCGACGACGCCCGAATCCACTCGATATCCCGCTCGTCGCCATAGGGCAGGTCATGGTAGACGGCCTTGCCCGTCTCGATATCGGTACACACGCACGTAAATCGCATGGGGCAGGCGCGATACGCCTCCAAGTCGATGGGATCGCGCTCGATAGGCACCTCGTGATAGGCAAAATCGGCATTGAACATATCGCCGGTCCGCAGCCAGCTTGCTACACCCGCATAGCGCTTATCGGCACAATAGGCCTTGTTATAGCGAATGGCACGGCCGATCTGGCGCGATTTAAAATTGTAGCCAAACGCCGCGCCCGCCGAGACGCCCACCATATGGTCGCAGGTCAAACCGTGCTCCATCCAAACGTCGAGCACGCCCGCCGTATACATACCGCGGTAGCCGCCTCCCTCGAGCGCGAGCCCCACCGTGCGCGTCATAGTTGGCTGTGCCATGCGACCATCTCCGTCCCCGCAAATTTAAACGGAACAAGTATACCCATCAACATATACCGCCCCAGTCGCATTTTTATCGAACATCGCATCATCGCGCTGCCGTTTGTCGAATAATAGCCACCCACAGCATGTGCGCCCCTATATAATTTTGTACTGTTGTTTATTACTGTTGTTTATACTACTCAGCAGTTATCAACAGCGAACATTAGCCGGCAAAGTAACCCAACAACGCAGCAAGGCGGGGGCCTGGATACACGCAAAACGCTGAGCAACGACGCGTGTACACGACGAGCTCGCCCGACGCAATCCGCCCCGACTTCAGAAAGCCGCTTAGAACATGGATACTGTCAGCAATTACACCGAAACGCTCGAAAAGACCGTCCGTGACCTTCTCGAGCGTCAGGAGGATCTGATCAGGACCGCCTTTACCGACCAGCTTACCGGGCTTGGCAACCGTGGCGGCTTTGCCCGTTCCCTCGAGGAGCTCTGGGAGCAGGACACCCCCGTTACCATGGCGTTCATCGATATCGACAATCTCAAGCACTGCAACGACATCTTTGGACATGACGAGGGCAACCGCTATATCTTGCAGGTGAGCCTCTATCTCAAACTGTATATGAAGGTGGACGAGGCGGCATTTCGCATAGGCGGCGACGAGTTTGCCATCCTATCTACGATTGCAACCGAGGACGACCTCGCCGAACGTCTGGAACACTGCCAAACGGTACTGCTCGAAAACAACGCTTCCAAGATGCCTCACTCGTTTAGCTACGGAGTGGCACACGCCGACCCCGCCCTGGGCGAAGCCCCCAATCGCTTGACGAACGATGCCGACCATCGCATGTACGACTACAAGCTACGTCATGCCGTGCACCTTGATCGACGCAATATCGCACAAGCCCACACCGACGACTTCGAAATAAGCGATCGCATTTTCGACGCCCTTTCGATGCTCAACGAAGGCCGATATTTCTTTATCGAGAACTTGGACAAACATCGAACCCTTTGGTCACAAGGCGCCTTGCGCGATCTTGGTCTTCCTTCGGAGCATATAGACAACTGCCACGATTACTGGAAAACGCGCGTCCATCCCGATGACCTTGAGGCTTACACCAACGACATCGATCAGATCTATAGCGGCTCCAAACACCGTCACGTCATGCAGTACCGCGTGCGCAATGCCGCCGGCGACTACATCCTCGGCCGTGCTCGCGGGTTTCGTATCGACGGCGACGGAAATGTCCCCTCGCTCTATGTCGGCGAGCTCGTCAACCACTCGCTTGCCGAGACCGTCGACGCCGCCACGGGTCTCGGAACGCAGCGCACGCTGATCAACGCTATCGATGCCTGCCGTCGCGACCGTTGCGAGACGGGGCTTATAGCAGTGCGCGTTCGCGGCACGGCAAAGCTCAACGAGCTCTACGGGGCCGAGGCCGTCGACAACATGCTCGCCGAATACGCAGGCCGCATGCTGTCGATTACTCGCGGCAGGAGTCGCGTCTTCCGCTCACGCAACGCCCAGTTCGTCGTGCTTAGCAACAATTTGGATCACGAAGCATTCGAGCAACTGATCCAACATCTCAAAGAGGCCGTTTTCGCTCCCGTTCGAATCGCGGACGACACCATTACCCCCGTCTTTCTTGTCGTTCCGGCCTTTTACGAGCACCTGACCAATCAAGCGGCCGCCGTTTTAGGCGAACTCGACCGTCGCATTCGCACGGCCGGCGGGCTTGTTCCCAACGACAGCTCCCCATACCCGAGGTGGAGCGCAAAAGCGCCATCGCCGAACGCATCGATCCGCTCACGGGTCTCTATCGACCCAGCGAGTTTATGCGCCGCGCCAACGAATTTCTCGAGACAAGGCACAACGGCGCCTGGTGTATCGCCACCGTCGATATGGGACACATGCGACTGTTCAACGAATGGCACGGACAGGCCGAGGGCGACCGCATGCTCGCCGATGTGGGCACGGTCCTCAAGGACATCGAGAATGCCAACATGGGCGTCGCAGGTACTGGGGCCAAGACGACTTTTGCATACTCATCCCCTTTGAACACGACACCGTCCATCAGATCTATAGCCGCGTTCGCCAGGCCGTGGCCAAGTATGATGACGGTGTGGGATTCTGGCCGTCCATGGGCGTCTACCCCATCGACTCCAACGAGAAAATCACCATCGATGCGCAGGCCAAGGCCATGTTTACCAATCGGCGCGCAAAAAACGACTTTAAGGAGCGCATTGCCATTTTCCGCCCCGAGGAGTACGAGCGCGAAATCGCGTTCCACCGCACGCTGACCGAATTCCAGTACGCGCTCTCCAACGGCCGTATTACCTACTACCTGCAGCCCCAGGTCGACATGGAAACCGGCGAGATCATTGGCGCCGAAGCGCTCACGCGCTGGATCGACAAGGATGGCTCCCTCATTTCGCCCGCCACCTTTATCCCCGCTCTCGAAGAAAGCGGTTTTGTGGTGACGCTCGACAAATACGTTTGGCAGGGCGTTGCCTTGTGGCTGCGCGAGCGCATCAATCGGGGGCTTCGCGTGGTTCCGATCTCGCTTAATGTGTCGCGCGTGGATATCCTTGCCTGCGACGTTGCCGAGCATATGGGAGCGCTCGCCGCCCAATACAACCTGCCGCCCGAGCTCATGCGCATCGAGATCACCGAGACAGCTTATACGGGAGAGTCCGAGGCCGTGGATAAACTAACGGCCGACCTGCACACCCGCGGCTTCTCGACCTATATGGACGATTTTGGCACCGGCCAGTCCACGCTCGCGATGCTCAAGAACGTCAACGTCGACGTCATCAAACTCGATCGCACGTTTGTGCTCGCCGACGGCGATCAAGGCCGTAGCGCACAAATCGTTTCATCAATGCTCGAGATGGCACAATCGCTCCATCTGCCCGTTGTAATCGAAGGCGTCGAGACCAATGAGCAGGCGAACATGCTGCGCCACATGGGCGCCCGCTACGCCCAGGGCTTCCTCTACTACCGCCCCATGCCGGCGGAGGATTTTGAAGCGCTGCTCGATGGCGACGGCCGCAACTGATACGCTTACGCGCAAAACACTACCGCCGAAGGGGCGTTTGTCCCCATCGGCTAACTTATGCCCCCAATCCAAACCGAATTGGGGATATGATACAAACCGCTGTTGTGCCCAAGGAGGTTATCCATCATGAACGAGTCGTATCGCCTGGGCGAGCAATCGATCATTGCCTATCTTCAGCGACTTGCGAGCGGGGCCTCGACCGCCGAGCTCGATGTTACCGTGCTGCCCCCGGAGCTGTGCGCCATCGGCGAGCAGTTACAGAAGACATTTGCCATCCTGCAGCAAGAACGCGAGCTGCTTGAGCTCGGCGCCTATATCGATTCGCTCACCAATCTTGGCAATCGCGGCGCACTCGACCGCCATGTCGATCAGCTCTGGCGCAAAGGTGCTCCCTTCACCTGCGCCTATATCGACATCGACCACCTCAAGCACTGCAACGATACGTTTGGCCACGCAGAAGGCAATCGCTACATTCTGAGCATCTGCCGTGCGCTCACCGAAACTATGGAGCACGATGACCTACTGTTCCGCATCGGTGGAGACGAATTTGTACTCGTATCCCCCACGACAGATGAAGCCGAGCTCGAGCAGCGCCTGGAGCGGACGCGTGCCGACCTTATCGAGCAACATCAGGTGACAAGGCGCCCATGATCGCCAGTTTTAGTTTTGGCTGCTCGCGCGTCGACCCGTTTGCAGGCGATACGCGTCGCCAGATGACAAAGGACGCCGACCGCAAAATGTATCGCTACAAGCTCATGCACCGCGTGCAACAACCGGAAGAAGGCGATGCGCCGCAGCGTCTCATCGCCGATCAGCTCCCTGCAACGACCGGGTGTTCCAAGCGATCTCCATGAGCTCCGAGACACGCTATCCGTTCATCATTAACCTCGACACTGGCGAATCGCAATGGTCGGTTAATGCCGTGCGCGATTTTGACCTGCCCTCTCAGCATCCATTTAACTCGCTCGATATGTGGCTTGCCCGCGTTCACCCCGAGGACCGCGACAACGTGCGCAGCGAGCTCGATATGGTGGTAAAAGGCGCGTGGCATTTCCACTACATGCAGTATCGCGTCATGAATACCGCCGGAAAATACGCGCTATGCGACTGCACGGGCTACCGCCTGGACAGCACCGGCACCGAGCCCAACATGTATGTGGGCATTGTTACCAACCGAAGCTTGGCAGATACGACCGATTCCGTGACCGGCTTGGGCGATATCCACGCCTGGTCAACGCATTGGCGAAATGCGTCGCGTGGCGCGTAAGGCAGGCTGGTCGCCATCAAATCGACGACATCGCAAGGTCAATGCCCGCTTTGGCTTTGATGCGGCGACCGCGTTTTGGCGGAAAGTGCCGCCTGCCTCATGGACTGTTCGCGCGGCAAGGGTCGTCTGTTCCGCTCGACGGGGCCGATGTTCGTGGCGCTTTTCGAGACCTTGATCCCGAAGAGACCGACGCGATCGCAGAAGAAATCGAGCGATTCTTGGGGTCGCCCGTGCTCCTTGGCTCATTTGAATATCAACCGCCCCTTCGCGTGGCGACGCTTCATCTTGACGCCGTCGACCGACAGCCCGTTTCCATTTTGAACGAACTTAATGCGCTGATTAGAGAGGCGCCACAGGTACCGGGCACCAAGCTGGACTAGCGTTATGGAGCGCATGATGGTTAATTTCCGATCTCAGGCGAACACATCGGGCAAATAGGTCGTACCCGCAGTTAGCCGAACGCCCCCCGCAGTCCCTAACAGGCCCGGGGCACCGTTTTCCTAGTTGAAAGAATGGCGGAGATGCGTTTCGATGTGTCCGGTGGCCATACTCCGCCCACCGCCCGACATCTTTTCCCAGGCAAAGTCGAACGGTCGGTCCGTCTATTCCGTTTCCCCTAGGCTAGGACAGCGGGGGTTCCGGAGCCGCCCATTACATTCGCTCGAGAGGCGCTAAATTCATATGGAACGCGATAGAGTTAATCACCCGATTATTATGCCCGCCTTAAAAAACAACCAAATATACGCCCCAATATCATTCCAGCACAACCAGGAATCCATTATTTGGCCAATTCAATAGCCCCCTCACCGCTCATTACCAAAATATGATCGGCGACATCGAGCAATCTAGAATCATGCGAAACGATCAAAAAGGCCTGACCTCGCTTATTTTGTTTAATGTACTCTATCAAGCAGCCACATGTCGATCCGTCAAGATCATTGGTCGGCTCATCGAGAATTACAAAATCCGCTTTTCGGCATAACGCCATAGCCAAGCGCAACCTTTGCAGCTCTCCTCCAGATAGATTAGAACATTTTTCCCATCTTTTTTTATCAATTGGTTCGAAACCGCATTCCTTGAGAAACGACGCCATTAACTCATAGCTAATGCCGTATTCATGCAAATAGTCTTCAACTGTGTCGCCGGGGACGAAAGCCGTTTGCTGCATAGCAGAGAAACACTCCGACCGAACTCGGTCAAGATTGATAGCGGTCAACTTTGTGCAATCGTACTCGATATTGTCATTTGCATGCTCGTAAAAACCCAGGAGCAGCTTTAATAGTGTGCTTTTTCCAACACCATTAGGGCCTGTAATTACATACGTTCTGCCTACGTCAAATTGAAGATTCGCCCCGCATGTTATATCAACCAGCTCTTCATCGCGAATTAAACTGAAGTCTAAATCCAGGACCTGTATGCGGCCCACATTATTAACCGCAAGGCAATTTCGATAATCCCGTTTTCGCGCCTTTATTTCATTCAGCCTAGCTATTGATGCCCTCGTTTCCTGCAAAGACTGAAAGACGCCGATATAGTACTTGCCACAGCTCATCAATAGGGAATAATAAGAATTTATCATGGTAAATTCCCCAATTGTCATAGCTCCTGTGGCTATTCTTGCTCCCGAAACCAGCAACAAAACAGCTTGAAATCCTGCCGCCGCCATACGATCGCTAGAACTTACTATACTTTGTACTTTCGCGAGTGCGAGAACTGAAGGATAGTACGCAGCATCAAACTGTTTTTCTACATGCTCGAAGCTGCTGTCATAACCGGCTAGCAGCTTAATCTCGAACGTCCGTTCGAAACGTGATGCTATGGAGCTGAACAGGAACCCATCTTCCTCTTTCTTTTGAAATGAAGCGGCAAGTAGTGAGGGCTGGAGCATAAGCACCATAATGCAATACGCCCCAAGAAGCGTTATGCCGACGGTGCATATCGATAAATCGAGAGAAGCGATTAGCAGAAAAACCGCAATCATTGTAATCGCATTCATGAACAATGGAATCATGTTTATGACAACAAACGATGTTATTGAAGAGGTGTCCGAGTTTATTTTCTGAGCAGAGTACAACGGGGAAGTCGACTCTATGTCTGTAAGTGGCAAATGTTGAAAGTCTGACACGATTTCTTTTAAAAAACTGAAATACGAGAGGTTCAGGACTGACGTCTGGAGCATCTTTGCAAAGTAAGAGAAGACCGCCGAAATAATCCCCAATAATGCTATTGCAAAGGCTAAATATAAATTGAATGCATGTCCTGACCGTAAACGAGCATATCAACAAACTGTCCGTTCAAATACGGTGACAGCGATGTCAGAGCATAGCTCACCAGAACCATGACCATCAGCATCTTTGCACCGCGGCATGACATCGTTGTTTTGACCACATGCCAGAACAACGCGCACTCGTCTCTCCGCCATTTGAAATGCATCATTATATCAACCACGCCTCTGAACAGGGCCTTTTATTTGAGTTGTCAATTATATTCAACCCTCTATCCAAAGAACTGTCCTTTCGCAGCCGTAACACATAGTAATAAACGCCTGCAGTGTGGTCATTTCGATAGAGTTCGTAAACATCATCAATTGCCTCATCTACTGATGTCCACCTTGTTGGATTAGCCAAATACGCACTCCATGCAACACCCTCAACAAACGAAGAGCATGGATAGACCTCGTCATATCCCAGCAAAGACATTGTTCCCGACAACTCGCTGCTCATTATTTCTTGCACTATTGAGACTGCATCCAGACTGTCCTTATCAGCACAAGCCATCATTCCCACCATCAACGCGGTACCATCATCGCTTAAATAATCTGGGAGCTTTTCGATAATCTCGTTGCTAACTCGGCACCCATCAAATCCCCCATCTCCGACAAAAGGATATTCAAGTCCATTGGGAATGGGGACCAGCGGACGATTTGCAACAATATAGTCGTATTTACTATCAGGCTCGAGCTTCTCATACAAATTACCTTGAACCGTTTTTATCGCACCGTCCAGCCATTCAACTTGGAATTAAGCATGTTAGTTGCACAAGTTTCGGCGTTTATCTCCACCGATGTAACCGTCATGCCACCCGCTGCCATGATCAGCGACTGAATCCCAGAGCCCGCACACAAATCAAGCCCCTTCTTCCCGAGCTGAGGAGACAGCCGCCTGGCAAGTCCTAATGAATCTGGGCCGAAATATCTTTTAGGGTTTGGCCGCGGAGCATCCGCGACAATCCAGACACCTCTATATCGATTTAAAACCAGACCCGTTGAGCGGACAATCCCGTCCTCTAAAACAACGATGCCAGCGTCCACTAATAGTTTAATCAGCTCAATAAATGGCTTCATTTCAGCTTGCGCTACAGACTCTCCAAGATACAGAAGCCTCACTAGTCCTCGATATTCTTGGTTTACTTTACCCGATGCAAATAAGTGCTCAACAACATAAAACCTATCCCCCGCCACGGATATGCCCTCGAGTAAATCTGTTAAGCCAACCCTATCAAATTCTTTTGACAATTGACTGTATTGGTCCATTTTGTCGTCCATCCCGCTTCCGCTGGCTATCGCCTCATAAACACAAACCTAACTAGCCGCACGAACGACAAAGAGGCCAAGCTGAACAGAAGTAGAACCAAAACTTCAAAAACACTGGTATTCCAATCACGTACCCAGTCCTCTACCGCCAACAAAAAAAACAGCAGCCCCATCCATAACGTCACAGAAGAAATCAACTTTGCGTAAGGGCGTATATCAATCCCGCTCTCCCTTTTTGTGACATCATATCCAGCAATTGAGCAGAGCCATCTTCCTCTTCTGTATTGGATTGAAAGGATAATCAGGGCAATCGAAGTCATCAAGCAGACAGCATCCCCTGTTTCCATAGAACTTCCTTTGCTTTCCGTCCTAGTTACGCATTCACAATCGAATCAAACCAAGTGTGAATTACTCGATAGCAACCGCCTTCGTATAAACCATAGCCGCTGCAGCAGCATTAACGACTGCGCCGTAGTTAACACCAACTACGATGTCATAAACTGCAACTGCCCAAACTGCAGCTGGGAATATAGCAACTCCCACCGCTGGCTCCGGATCTTGACTGCCACCATTTAAGTTAACTGGACCAACCCGCGGATCAAAATCCATTTTTTACCTTCTTTCTAACTTGGCAATAGTCTCCAAAACTACAGATCAATCTGCAATTCTCTAATCTCCATATCACCTTCCATTAACTCATTAGGTATCACTCCCTTCAAGAGAGTGGGCGGCAAAAGACACCGATCTGTTTCGCTCACCGAATAGATCAGGTAATTCAGATCTCGCATTCCATCAATTTTCAAATCCTCTTGAGTCGTTTCGCTCTTAAAAACAAGCTCAAAGACCGACATGTAGTCTCGAATTCCCTGCCATTGCTGCAAGTTTGGAATTACGCCAAATATTGAATATAGGAAGTAGGCATCTTCAACAATCGTTCTTACAAAAGCAATTTGCGTCATACACTCTTGCTGGTTGTCCTGAAGCTCCAATACGACTGATGATGAGCCGAAGTTATCCGAGATGTCATTGACCGTTTGAACTATAGACCATCAACAATCGGAGACAGATACGAACATCTCAGTGAAGCGGCTTTCGCGTAGTAGGGAATATACATGATATTGTTACGCTGATACAGAAATCTAGGTGCAAGATCGTCTAAATCGCCCTCGAGAAATAAGCCTGTTTTCCATATTTTCAAAATTGTATTTAGAACTTTATCGGCAACGATTGACCTATCACTGCCGGACAACTTCTTATTGGCGCAAATTTCGTTAGCGATATCTTCAATGCACCGTCCTCCATCTATCAAATTAACGATAGCGAGCGCATCTTCATTGAGATGGATATAGTAGCTGTTCGCGGTCAAAACGCTACCGGTCTGAGTGTGCCTTACGCGTACGGCATACCGCATTCTCGGAACAGCACCCAGCATCTCTCTTTTCTTCATATTTCCTTACCCTACCTCTAGGAAATAGTAATTCATGATTCCGTTCGCAAGTTCTACCGACACCGACCGTTTAAACCCAAACTGCTCGAGCCCAGATTCGCAGCCATCCTCAGTGATAGCGGCTACTCGACATGGCGTTTCCGAACCTTCCCAGCGCAACTCCGCAATTTGAATCCCCCTTTCCAATATAAATAAAACCAAACTGCTAGACCTGCCTCTTAGTGCAGCGCCCTTAGCCGTAATCAGCATTCCGCAAGGTTCGATGGAATCAGCCTGATCAGGCAAACCTGATAACGCCCATCAAATAGAGTCTGCCTAATTAGACGTCCTCTCATCTTTCCATTTTGTATTGTTGAGAATGGGTCAAGCACGACATATTGATCCATGCTTTCATTGGCTCTATAAACAAAAGACAAAACCTCTTTGCAGTCGCTCTCTTTAGCCCTGACTGCTTTTACGCAACTTACCCCCGTGCACACGTGCAGCATCCTCCAATTCTTGAGATATATCTATGTTCCTTTCTTTGAAAAGAACAGGAAGCCCCTGTTGGATACTTGTGAAGTCCGAAAGCTCCTCTATACGAGCTAGGCACTTCTCGACAATTGGGTGCCGTAACGCATATCTATCTATTTCGAGATCAATATAGTCCCGCAGAGTATTTCGATTTAGATTCCAAATGGTAATCGGCAGGTAAGGAGACACCGAGAGCTCCCCATACGCATTGACGCATATTTGCGGAATTCTCCCTGTCTCCCTATACATATACAAATGATCTACGGGGTCACCCCAGGTAATCTGCATTTGAGAAACAGCATTGCGCGCGCTCAAATATGCAGCAAGCGCATCATTTTGCTCGGGCGTTAGGCACAGATCCTTATAATTCAGCTCACCTCGTCCGAGCGGCATCAAAGGCTGTGCTCTAAAATCACTTACACCTTCTTTTTCACAAAAACTTATTATTGAAGGGTATTCCCTTATATTCCTAGCATGGGGAAGGGAAGCAACTGCGACCCTTATTCCGTGTCTTCGTGCGATCTTAATCGCATCCAGTACTCGATGGAGCTTACCGTTACTCAACCTCACATGGTCATAAGACGCATCTGAAAGTCCATCGAGGCTAAACTGCACTAAATCCAGTCCATCTCTTTTTAGTGCGTCAGCAATTTCTTCTGTCCAAAGAATGCCATTGCTGACCATTGACACGAGAGTGCCTCGATTAAGCTCCTTAACTAACCTCACGGCGCGACGAATCAAATCAAACCTAAGTATGGGCTCTCCGCCACAAATGCAAATCGACGAAAGATCAATCAAGGCAAGCTGTCGAAAAACGCTGATTAGTTCGTCATCATTCATTTCCTCATAGGCACATTCCCCGCCGAAATCAAAACAATGCCGACATCGCAAATTGCATCGATAGGTCACATCAACTGAGGCCGAGCTAAGATAATTCATATAGAATCCGCTCTCTTTCGTGCTTACGAAATACTTAATTGCAATTATGGACCTAGCAGTTCTCGTTTATTTCTAATTATTTGTAATGAATATGTAATGGATTCAAAAGCTGTAAGTTTGAGTCCTACATATTAAAGACATTGACGGCTTCCTCGGACCTAAAGTAGATGGCAGATTCCCCAATCATGGAAACCGTTATATAAGCCCACCCTAAAACTCAATTTGATGTTTTTATTATAGGACAATCTTTCGCCTCATCTTTGTCTGTTTAAAGAAAAGGGACGATATGAAAGAAATCGGAGAATTTGTACCCTTTGGCTTGCTCTTTTACAAACGTATTCCCAATACGTTTTAAACATGCGGCACTCGCCTCAAGGTCGAAATATAAACGGGGCGAGGCCGGACTACGTCACATACCGCGGGACGGGGGCACAGATCAGATTCACCTATCATGAATTCATCTGCGCGATAAAACTGTGCATGCAAATTTACCGCACTATGAACTACATCGTGCGGGACATGCAGGAGTCGACGACCCGCTAGCTTCACCCGCTTGAAAACACCTGCAAGCGACGGCAGCGTGAAAAGCAATTGGCCTCCGGGGAAACCTCTGCGGAGTTCTCGATCTCCGTATTTGTCGAACTGCCAGTTCTGCCACGCCGCCACTTCCTGCCCGCCGAGTCATTCCTCAAGCCGCACAGCAGCCCGCCTTCTAAGACCCCAGAGTTCGCCATCGAAGGCGACCTGCCCAGACTCCTCACAATCGGCTTGCATGAGGCCCTGCGCTCCAACATCCTCTGGACCGTGTCCCTCTCGTACCTAGTGAGCGAGCCCGCCATTGGCCCTCGGGGCCGGCTTCCCGGCCCCGAGAAACACTCGGATGAAGTTACCGATCGAGACGGGGCGCATGATGGGCGGTCGCTGGAATCGCGCCCCACGTTATCTGCCCTCTCGTGCGATAATCCTCCGCAGAAGTCACCAACAGCAGAGGGAGTTTGTGATGAAGGTTCTTTTGGTCAATGGCAGCCCCAAGGCAAACGGCAACACCGCCCGCGCACTCGCCGAGGTCGCCGAGCAGCTCAACGCCGAGGGTATCGATACCGAGGTGTTTCAGCTGGGCGCTAAGCCCATTCGCGATTGCATCGGTTGCGGCCAGTGCGGCAAACTCGATTGCCGCTGCACCTTTGACGACGACGTGGTCAACAAGCTGATTGCCGCCGCCGAGCAGGCAGACGGCTATGTCTTTGGCTCGCCCGTCTACTATGCGCACCCCAGCGGACGCATCCTCTCGGCACTCGACCGCGCATTCTATGCAGGCAGCAAGGCCTTTGCGTACAAGCCGGGCGCCGCTGTCGCCGTTGCCCGCCGCGGCGGCACGTCGACCACCTTCGACGTGCTCAACAAGTACTTCACCATCAACCAGATGCCCGTGGTAGCATCCACCTACTGGAACAACGTCTTTGGCGCCATGCCGGGCGAGGCCGCCCAGGACGCCGAGGGCCTTGCCACCATGCGAAACATCGGCAAAAACATGGCCTGGCTCCTGCATTGTATCGAGGCAGGACAGGCCGCTGGCATCGAAGCTCCCGAGGCCGATCGCGCTAGGACCAACTTCATCAGGTAGAACGGCGGAACCAAACAATGAATATTCAAATCTTTGGCACCAAAAAGTCCTTCGACACCAAGAAGGCCCAGCGCTATTTTAAGGAGCGCCGCATTAAGGTGCAATTTATCGACCTTAAGGAAAAGGAGATGAGCAAGGGCGAACTCACGAGCGTGATGCAGGCGGTCGGCGGCATCGATAAGCTGCTCAACCCCAAGGCCAAGGACGAGGAGACGCTCGCACTCCATCCAGCACCTCACCCCCAGCCAGCGCTTTGATAAGCTGCTCGAGAATCAGCAGGTTCTGGCCGAGCCAATCGTGCGCAACGGCAAGAAGGCCACCGTCGGCTATTGCCCCGACGTGTGGGGAGCCTGGGAGTAGCCTGTGTTATTTGTTGGCGCGTGGGTATAAGAGCAAGCGTTTGGCATAAGATTCAACTGTAAGCCATGTCTAACAAAGGAGGCACATGCCCAACAAACCCGTGAAGATCATCATGCTTACCGGATACCTCGGTGCCGGCAAGACCACGCTGCTCAACCACATTCTCGCCAACGACGGCGGCATCCGCGCCGCCGTGATCGTCAACGATATCGGCGAGATCAACGTCGACGCCAGTCTCATCGCCGACGGCGGCCTTTCCGAGACCGACGACCTCATCCCGCTCACCAACGGCTGCATCTGCTGCACGCTTTCGGACGACCTGGCAAACCAGCTGCAGGGCATCGCCGATTCGGGCAAGTTCGACTACATCATCATCGAGGCCTCGGGTATTTGCGAGCCTATCCCCATCGCCTACACCATCTCGAGCTTCTGCGACGAGGCCAAGGTGGGGCGGCGAGCCCAAGCTCGCGCTCGACAACATCGTGGCCGTGGTCGACTGCGCCCGCATGTACGACGAGTTCAACGGCGGCCGCGACCTGCTGGCCGAGGATATCGACGAGGACGACATCGAGAGCCTGCTCATTCAGCAGATCGAGTTTTGCTCCACGCTGATCCTCAACAAGACCGATACCGTCACGCCCGAGCAGATTGCCGAGCTCAAGGCCATCGTGCGCAGCCTGCAGAAGGACGCCGTGATTGTCGAGGCCCAAAACGGCGAGGTCCCCATGGAGGAGCTGCTCGACACCGACCGCTTCGACTTTATGCGCGCCTACAACTCCGCCGCCTGGATCGAGGCCATGGAGCATCCCGAGGAGCACGACGACCCCGAGGTGCTCGAGTACGACATCGAGACCTTTGTGTACTCCCGCCGCGAGCCGTTTGACCTGCAGAAGTTCACCGATTTTGTTGAGCAAGAGTGGCCCGACGAGGTCATCCGCGTCAAGGGTCCGCTGTGGCAGACCGGCGATCCGGACATGTGCTACATGTTCGAGCAGGCCGGCCACCAGATGCGCCTGATGGAGAACGGCCTGTTTGTCGACTCGGCACCCGAGGGCGAAAAGCAGAAGATCATCGACGAGAACCCCGAGATCATGCAGATTTGGGACGACGAGACGGGCGACCGCATGACGAGCCTGTGCATCATCGGCCGTCACATGGACAGGGACGCGCTCATCGCCGCCCTCGATGCCTGCCTGACCGACTGGCACCGCGCCTAGGTTTATCGAAGCGGGCATTTTTCCGCCCACGTAACCGCCAAACCACCACGAAGGTGCCTGTCCCCTTCGTGGTGGTTTTTCGTTCTATGCCAAGGAGATTCATGTTCAATATCGTGCTGTATGCGCCCGAGATTCCGGCCAATACGGGCAATATCGGCCGTACCTGCGTGGTTACCGGTGCCCGCCTGCATCTGGTGGAGCCGCTGGGCTTTTCGCTCGATGACAAGACGGTGCGTCGCGCCGGCCTGGGCTACTGGCAAAACTTGGACGTGACGACCTATGCCGGCTGGGAGGATTTCCTTGCGCGCAACGGCCTCTCCCCCGCCGACGAGCGCCTGCACCTGCTGACCAAAAAGGCGCGCCGCACCTATACGCAAAGCACCTACCGCGACGGCGACTATTTGGTCTTTGGCAGCGAGAGCTCGGGGATTCCCGAAGAGCTGCTCGCTGCGGCGCCTGAGCGCTGCGAGCGCATTCCCATGCTGCGCGATTGCGACTCGCTCGATAACGCCGAGGCTGGGAAGCCCACGAGGAATCGCTCGGGCATACCGAGGCCAGCCACGAGGCCATCCTTCGGCAGGATATCTGCGGCAACTTCGTCGACCCGGACGACTACCGCATCAGCGCTCTCAACCTCTCCAACAGCGCCGCCATCGTCCTCTACGAGGCCCTGCGCCAGACAGACTTCCCGGGAATGTGACAAAGGGACTGTCCCTTTGTCACATTGATGCACCAAATAACGAGCCGTCGCTTTTAACCAGAATTAACTAGAATAAAATGGAGTTAAACGGCGATGTGAAAGGAGAGCCTTGTGGAATATCTCGAGAACCCTTTTACCCCCAGTTTTGGTGAGGTTCCTGCCCATCTCGCCGGCCGACAACAGATTATTCGGGATTTAGACCGTGCCTTCTTGAGCCAGCGCAGGCGCCAGAATTGACCTCGATCTTCTCGGGCGCGCGTGGAACCGGTAAAACCGCTCTCATGTCTCGCTCGCGACAAGGGCGGAATCCCACGGCTGGATAGCCGTAAAGACGACCGCGCTCCCGGGAATGCTTGAGGAAATCGAGCTCGGGACGAAACGTGCCGCAGCCCATCTCATCGACTCGTCCAACCACTTCGAAGTCACCGGTCTCGGAATTGCACCGCTCGGCAGCGTTGAGGTCAATCGCATTCACGATGCCTCAACCTGGCGTTATCGCATGAGCGACATCATCGACCGGCTCAACGAGGCGGGCACCGGTCTGCTCGTCACGGTTGACGAGGTCGATCCGACACTCGACGAGATGATTCAGCTCGCAGCGACGTATCAGCACTTTGTGACCGATGGGAAACGCGTCGCCCTGCTCATGGCGGGACTTCCCAACAACGTCTCGACGTTGCTGAACCACAAGACGGTCTCGTTCCTTCGCCGCGCCCAACAATATCATCTGGGTCGCATTGCCGACTATGACGTACGCGAGGCCTTGATTCGCACGATCCAGGAAAACGATCGCCTGGCAGATGCTGAGGGAATCGATAGAGCCGTTCGCTCGATCTCTGGTTTTCCCTTCCTATTGCAACTCGTAGGCTACCGTGCCTGGGATCTCACAAGCGATTCGAAGGAAATCTCGTCACGCGACTTTGACCTGGGAATCAAAATCGCGCGCGACGAGATGGACGACCGGATCCTCGCGGCGACCTATCGGGAACTCACTGCAGAGGACAAGCGATTCCTCATCGCCATGCTCGATGACGAGGAAGAGTCCACCACCGCCGACCTTGTCGAGCGCCTTAAGCGTTCGCCACAACAGGTCTCCCGCTACCGACGCCGCATGATAGACGCAGGCATTATTGGGGAACGCGGGCGCGGTCTCGTTGCTTTTGAATTACCGTTCTTCCGTGACTATCTCGCCGCTCAATGCGTGAAATAGGTCCCATGTGACAAAGGAAACTGCCCCTTTGTCACATTCGGTTAGAGGTAGCGACCGGTGATGCTTGCGGGGCAGGCCACGATGTCGCCCGGCGTGCCGGCGCAGACGATTTGCCCGCCCGCGTCACCGCCGCCCGGGCCCATGTCGATCACATAGTCGGCGTTGCGGATAAGGTCGAGGTCGTGTTCGATCACGACAACTGTGGCGCCCTTGGCGACGAGGCCGTCGAACACACTCAGCAGCACCTGAACATCGAGCGGGTGCAGGCCAATTGTGGGTTCGTCGAACACGAATACGGCATCATCTGCACGCGGCCCATCTCACTCGCGAGCTTAAGACGCTGCGCCTCGCCGCCCGAGAGCGCCGGCGTGGGCTCGCCGAGCGTGAGATAACCCAAGCCCAGGTCGTGCAGGGTCTGTAAGCGCGCCTGAACTTTCTTGAGCCCCACCGTAGCGTCGAGGGCCTCGTCCACACTCATGTCCATGAGCTGCGGCAACGTCAGTAAGCTCCCGTCCTTGCCCTCGCGATGGATATGCAAAGCCGCGTCTGCATAACGTGAGCCGCGACATGCCGGACAGACGATCTCGACGTCGGGCAAAAACTGCACGTCGAGCGATATCGAGCCCGTGCCATCGCACGTAGGGCAGCGCAAAGCGCCAGTGTTGTAGCTAAAGGCGCCCGCCTTGTAGCCGGCTGCCTTGGCCTCGGGCGTACGGGCGAAGGCGCGACGCAGCTCATCATGGATGTCGGCATAAGTCGCCACCGTCGAGCGCACGTTGGCGCCGATAGGCGTAGCGTCAATCAGGTTTGCGCGGGCAATGCCTTCGGCATCGACCAACGCACATGTTTTGGCAGGCGCTCGCCGGCCGCCTGCGCCTTGAGCGCCGGAATGAGCGTCTCGAGCACCAACGTCGTCTTACCCGAACCCGAAACGCCCGTCACCGCGACCAAGCGACCGCGCGGGATATCGACTTCGAGCGGCTTGACGGTATGGATGGCATCGGTCGCCATGCGGATATGGCCCTGGTCGAACATTTCGTCGTCAGCCACCTGCGGCCGCAAGCGCTTGGGCTCTGAGCGCAAAAACGGGGCGATGCGGCTGCCCTGCGATTGTTCGACCTCGTCCACCGTACCTGCAGCGATAACATTACCGCCGCCTGCTCCGGCAACGGGGCCCATCTCGACCAGATAGTCAGCTTCCGCTAGAACGCGCGTATCGTGATCAACAACAATCACGGTGTTGCCGTCATCCACCAGATCGCGCATTACGCCCACCAAGCCGTCGACATTGGCAGGATGCAAGCCAATCGAGGGCTCGTCCAACACATAAAGCACGCCCGTCGATCGGTTGCGCACCACGCGGGCGAGCTGTACACGCTGGCGCTCGCCCGTGGAGAGCGTAGCACCGGCGCGGTCGAGCGAGAGGTAATCGAGCCCCAGGTCGACCAGGCGACGGGCCGTGCTCAAAAACGAATCGCAGATATCCGCTGCCATGGGCTGCATCTCGGCCGGCAAGGATGCGGGCACCCCGCGCACCCACTCAATCGCCTCGCCCAATGTCATGGCCGCGGCCTGCGCCAGATTGATACCGCGCACCTGGGGATGGCGTGCGGCTCGGAGAGACGCGTGCCGCCACAGTCACGGCATGGCCCTCGCGCAAAAAGCGCGCCACGCGCTTGAGGCCCTTGTCGTCCTTAACCTTGGCGAGCGCATTCTCGACGGTATGGACAGCGTTGTAATAGGTAAAATCGAGCGGCGTGGCGCCCTCGCCGTTTTTGGGAACGTAGAGAATGTGCTTTTTAACCGCCGGACCGTGGAACACGATGCCGCGCTCTTGAGGCGTGACTGGTTAAACGGCACGTCGGTGCGCACGCCCATCTCACCGGCTACCCTGCTTCATCAGATCCCACATGAGCGTACCCCAGGGAAGCACCGCGCCTTCGTTGATGGTCTTTGACTCGTCGGGCACCAGGCTCGCTTCGTCCACCTCGCGCATGACACCGGTGCCGCCGCAGGTAGGGCACGCACCGCCGCTGTTAAAGGCAAGGTCCTCGGCACTCGGCGCGTAGAACTCGCGGCCGCATGCGGGGCACGTGAGCGACAGGCCCGCAGCCACGTTAAGGCTCGGCTCCACACGCGCCCCGCAATGTGGGCACACGTGATGGGCACAGCGGCTAAAGAGCAAACGCAGACTGTTGTTGAGCTCGGTCATGGTACCAAAGGTCGAGCGCACGCCTGGCACACTGGGACGCTGATGCAACGCGAGTGCCGCCGGTACGTGCAATACCTCGTCCACCTGGCGTGCTCGGCCTGCGTCAGGCGACGTCGAGTATAGGCGCTGAGCGCCTCCAGGTAACGGCGCGAGCCCTCGGCATAAAGAACTCCCAGCGCCAGCGAGCTCTTGCCCGAGCCCGACACGCCGGCAATGCCCACGAGCCTCCCCAGCGGAATATCGATATCGATGTCCTTGAGATTGTGGACACGTGCACCGCGCACCTCGATAGCCTGCGGGCTCATCTTCTGTTCCGTCACCTTTATCACCCTACTCATGCCATAAAACGCGGTCGCGGATATACTCGCCCAGCATGGGCACGGTAAACCGCACAAGGCCGTATCCGGCGGCCTCGATGACGCGCTCGCGAATCAGGCTTGCGCGATATTTACTCGCCCAGCTCTGGGTACGGTCGCAGCGCTCAATGATATCCGCCGTGCGCGTCGGCTTGTCCTCGTCAACCGCCATAGCCTCGATAAAGAGGCGCTGAGGGCTGCGCAGACCGTAATACAGAGGTGCGTCAACCGCTTCGTAGAACTCGGAGACGGCATCCGCATGGCCATTCTCGACATCGCGCCTTTCGATGACCTGCGAGCCACGCCGGACAGCAGACCGCCACATGTAATAGCCCACCAGCTGAACCATATAGGGATGCCCCATGCTCTTGCGCGCCGCAAGGTCCGCCGTCTCCGCGTCAACGTAAAGACCAGCGTCTTTGACCGTCTGGATATACGAATCGCGCACTTTGGGCAAAGATATTGCCCCCAACGTACGCTGCTGGGCACGCCGCAAAAACGTCACGCTCGGCTCTTCGAGCAGATCGTCAACCATACTGGGCAAGCCGGCGAACGCAGCGCAAGACCGCGCTGGTCGCTATCGGGCAAGCCCGTGGCATCCTGGTCTCCGAGCACCTGCTGATAGAGGACGGCAAGAGCCGCCAGTTCCTCGATAGACACCGATTGTGCCTCGTCAATCGCAAACAAGACGCCCTTGCCCGGACCGAGCTTCTTGAGACGCTCGTTGACCAGCCCTCGCAATGTCTCGCCTTTTGCCCGCGCCGCCTCGACCGACATCCGGCCAAACGACGGCCCAAACTCCATTGACGTCACAACGGGTTTATTCGAGCGAAGCGCGTCGGCCAAGCGGTCGCACAAACCAAGCGAAGCGGAATCGGAGACAACCGCCCATCCGCGCTCGCTGGCTAGACGTTGCAGCTCCCGCAGGAGAACCGTTTTGCCACAGCCGCGGTTTCCCGTAATGAGCATGAGCCTGCCCGGCGCTCCGGCGCCGTTGTCGAGGCCTTCCTCAAAATCTTCGATGACCGACTCGCGACCGATGAGTATCGGAGGCCGCTTACCAGCTGTGGGCTTAAAGGGATTTGGATTCATATCGGCCTCCTCGGATTGGCAAACCTTGGTAACAGTTATACCAACTTATACTGAGTTATACCAATAGCATGTGACAAAGGGGCTGTCCCTTTGTCACATGTGGCCGAAAAACTCGGCGTCTGCTGCTCGCCAGGGGCGGAAGGTGGTGGGATCGATCTTTACGTGCGCCGCGGCGGGTACGTCGTACCATTTGACCGTGTAGCCGGCGCCGTGAGAGCAAAAGACCGAGTCGGGCGTGTTGGGCAGATCGGCCTCGGGCTCATAGGCGGCCGTCTCGATTACGCGCTCGGCATCATGGCAAGCCGCATAACCGGCGAACTCCAGGTACAGATGACCGCGCCCGCTCGTGTAGGCAGCCACCTCCAGCGCGTAATCCTGCACCTCGGATGCCGGCACGCGACCCACAAGCTTCGCTCGGTCTCCCGCCATCGTCGGCGGCTCGTACTCGGCACCCATGCGTGTGGCATCTGACAACGCCCGGCCCACGCACTCCCCCGGCACCTCGAGCTCAAAGTGGTACCACGGCTCCAGCAACACGGCCGCGCCGGCCTCACGCGCCTGCATCAAACCCTGACGAATCGCGCGGTACGTGGCCTGGCGAAAGTCGCCGCCCTCGGTGTGCTTGGCATGAGCGCGGCCACCCGTGAGCGTAATGCGAATATCGGTGATGGGCGAGCCGGTCAGCACGCCCAAGTGATCGCGCTCCATGGCGTTGGTGAGTGCCAAACGCTGCCAGTTAAGATCGAGCTCATCGGTCGAGGTCACGGTGCCAAACTGCACGCCCGAACCCGCTGGCAACGGCTCCAGACGCAGGTGCACCTCGGCATAGTGGCGCAGCGGCTCAAAGTGGCCCACGCCCTCGACCGGCCGCGAAATAGTCTCCTTATAGAGAATGCCGCCGGGCTCAAACGCAACCGAAAGGCCAAAGCGATCGGCCAACACCCGCTGCACGACCTCGAGTTGCACGGCGCCCATCAACTGCAAATGGATCTGCTCAAGATGCGTATTCCAGCTTACGCCGAGCATGGGATCTTCGTCCGCCAACTCACTCAGCGCTTTAAACACCGCATGAACGTCGTGTTCGCCCGGCAGCACCGTATAGGTGAGGACCGGAGCGATGACGGGCGCATCGCCCGCGGGCTCCGCGCCCAGGGCGTCCCCTGGGCGAACGTGCGCAAGACCCGTCACGGCGCAAATACCGCCAGCAGCAACTTCTTGGGCAAGCTCATACTTCTCGCCGTTATAGATGCTACCTGATCGACCTTCTGTTCCCACGCATCGGCACTGGAACGCCCGCTGATCATCTGTTTTGCGCGCAGCGTGCCGCCGGTCACTTTAACCCAAGCCAAGCGCTCGCCACGATCCCCGCGGCTGACACGATAGACGCGCGCGGCAAACTCCGGGAGCCACGCCTGCTCACGCATCAGCGCGCATATACCATCCAGTAGCTCGTCAACGCCTTGGTCCTTGAGCGCCGAGCCGGCAAAGCAGGGAAAGAGCTTGCGCTCGGCAACCATGCGCGACAGCGTTGCGACAGAAAGCTCACCCGCTTCAAGAAACTCCTCGAGCGCCGCTTCGTCCAACGCAGCAGCGTCCTCCTGAACGGCGGCGCCCGCCAGCAGCTCGTTGGCATCCAGGCAGCCCTCGGAAAGACGCTGCCCGAGTTGTGCCAGCAAAACATCGCGGCCGGGATTCTCCAAATCGATCTTGTTGATGAAGATGAACGTCGGGATGTCATAGCGTGCAAGCAGGCGCCACAGGGTTTCGGTGTGCCCCTGCACGCCATCGTTGGCGCCCACCACCAGAATCGCGTAGTCCAGGGCACGCAGTGTGCGCTCCGCCTCGGCAGAAAAATCGACATGGCCGGGAGCATCCACGAGCATGACGTGGGTATCGCCGTGGTCGAGCACGGCCTGCGACGAGAAAATCGTGATACCGCGCTCGCGCTCGATCGTGTTAGTGTCCAGATGCGAATCGCCATCGTCCACGCGGCCACGCTTGCGAATGCGGCCCGCGCTGAACAGCATGGCCTCGGCCAACGTGGTCTTGCCGGCATCGACATGCGCCAAGATTCCAACGACCGCTTGCTTCGACATGGCTCTCCTCTTATTGCAAGCCCATCGCACGCGGCAACGGGCGTTCACGCTCCACACTGGATGATACAATTTACGGGCCGGTGGGCGAAGCGGGCCCTATCCCCCGACCGAGCTCATCGCCCCGCGTTGCCGCGCGGCGATTTTCGTAGGTTCGCGCCTTGCGAAAGCCGGCACCTCCCTTTTTGTCTGCCCGGGTTCATCTGGGGCGGTAACAATGCGAGTCCCACAACGACGCGTTTTACCAAAAATGGCCCCACTCGGGGCCATTTTTTATTTGAGCTGGGTGATGATACGTGCTTGCTCCTACGCCTCGCGCAGCCAATCAAACGCGACACGCGCCGTGCCGTCGGACACATAGACGATACCGACACGCTCGAACCCCGCCTTGGCGATGGCGCCCTGCATGGGCAAGTTGTCCTCGTGCGTGTCAATACGCAGATGGTCGGCGCATTCCTTGGCAAAGGCAAACATCGCCGCCGCGATACCGTGCACGGTGCCGTCGGATGCCACGCGATGCAGCACGGCATACGGAGTGTCGCTGCGCCATTGACCGTCCTCAATCACGTCATAGCACTCGTCCGGACCCGGTAAAAAGGCAAACGTCGCCACCACGCGGCCGTCGACTTCGCACACGTAACTGCCACCAGCGGCAATATCGGCAGCCAGCTGCTCGGCCGAAGGCGTGCCCTCGGGCCACTGCGTGGCGTTGCCATGCGCGCGCATAAAGGCGCGGGCCGCGTCATAGATAGCCATGACGGCGGGAATGTCGGTATCGAGGGTTTTTCTGATCATCACGCGGCGACCTCACGTTTATTGGTATCACTTTGATTGAGCAATGATACCAACGTTTGGAAAGGGCAAGGAGCGGATGGGAAGCAAAAAGCGAGCCGCCTGGTCAAAGGCCAAAAGCGAGTTTTTGGGCGCTG
>ENA-OQBT01000489-OQBT01000489.1-human-gut-metagenome-genome-assembly--contig:-NODE-489-length-23703-cov-3.672464_pt1 | contig 23703 bp, 22 predicted proteins | sample MGYA00242749_ERZ504557 | MGnify/ENA primary metagenome ERZ504557 (study PRJEB26092, sample SAMD00036243) | human gut metagenome | host: Homo sapiens | study: EMG produced TPA metagenomics assembly of... | reverse complement strand
CGATTACTCTGCATTGGTAGCAGACACAGTGAATTCTTACAAGCTTCAAACTGAAGCACAGGATATGTATATGGGTATCACTGTGGTGCTTGTAGTATCAATTTGTGCGGTAACAATTCTCGTTGTGTTATTTATTTTATATATTGTTATCAAGTCTCTGCTTGTAAAAAGAAGACAGGAGTTAGGTATTTACAAAGCAATGGGCTACACAAGTTCACAGCTTATTTTACAGACAACAGGTTCATTTATGCCTGTGTCGATGGTGGCAATTGTGATTTCAAGCTTTTTGGCAATTTATTATATGCCGGCTATCTATCAATTTATTTTTGAGACTTTGGGTGTCATGAAAATAACATTGAGATTCATTTGGCTTTTTAATGCTATTTGCAGTAGCTCAGATTTTAGTAAACATTATGATAAGTATTATTTTGTGTATGCCGATAAGAAAGATTTCAGCATATGTACTCATTAAGGAATAAGGGAGAGACAAAAATGGATTTTGGTGATAAATTAAAGCAGTACAGATTAAAAGAGGGACTTTCTCAGGAACAGCTTGCTGAGAAAATAGGAGTAAGCCGTCAAGCTATAACAAATGGGAGACCAAGCGAGGTCTCCCTGATGTTGAAAATATGATTATCCTCGCAGAGCTTTTCAATCTCACTCTCGATGAGCTTGTGTTGAAGAGGTCAAAAAACAGGAAGAAAAGCCGGTGGTTTTCGAAAGCGAAACAGTTTATGACATCGACACCGGCAAGCATTTGATATAAACTTGGGCGGTGCAAGGAAAATTACTATCAAAACAGGTGTGGATGAAAAATCCACATTGTGCTTTCTTCCGAAATACTTGCTGAAATTGGCTCTCTTTTCAAGGTGAAACTTGACGAAAAGCGTAATAAGTTGGATGTTGAACTTGTAAATAAAAAGGGCGTCAGCGTTTTGAAGCACAGGAAAGCGTGGATATTACTCTTTTACTCCCTGAAAAGTTTACCGAGCATACAGAGGTTTCAGCAAGCGTTAAGGAACTTCTTATTGAGGATTTACGCCTCAGCCGACTTGAGTACGACGGCGACGCAGAAAAGGTTTTTATCCGGGACACAGAGGGAAGTCTGGAGTTTACCGCAAAGACTGACTACGAAATTTTTATTTCAGGTAACTGCACAAAACTTGATATAAACCAGTTCAAAGCGAAAGCGATTGTTCACCTTGAAAATGCAGATAACTACAAACTCTCAAATAACGGCAGAAAATGCAAGCTCATCACCCGCAAAAACGGAGAAATTGTTGAGCTTGAAGAAAACGAAACTGCCGAAAATATAATCAACATATCAGGCATATTCTCCGAGCTGATTGTTGAGGTTGAGAGATAAATTTCAGCTTTACGCATACTATGTACTTCAAATAGCCGCATCCATTATGTGTATGGATACGGCTATTTTTGTGGCATGGGGCGATTATCTCGCCCCTTTATCTCTGTTTCGGTGAGGTTGGTTGGCATTCTGTCTGTCAGCCTTTTCCTGATATCGCTGTAACTTTTCGTGCATTGATTCGGCTTTGGGAGTGGCTTTCTCTCCATAGACTTGCGTCCGTTTTACCACTCTGAAAGTGGTAAAATCACTATGCAGGTTGATGAAGAATTAAAAGGTCAAATTCATACAGAAATGATGAAAGCAATCTTGAAATATGAAATCAGAGTGAAGTAATCATATTACATGAAAAAAACGGGAGATACACAGACGTTTGTGCTATCTCCCATGTTATTTTTTGTGTCATATCAAGGCTCATTCAATCGTGGTAAATTCGTGGTAAAATGAATGGTTTTCTATATTTCAAAATGCTTAAAGGTATAGTGTTTATGCGGATAATCGAAAATTAGATATAAAATTTAGGTTAAACGTTATTGGTATTTATAATAAATATCTGTTTACCACTACAAAAATTGAAAACAGATAACCTTCAACATACAATCCTTCTGTTTGGAAATTTTTAATTTTATACGAGAATGTCTTCAGGTATTCATAAAAATATAAAGAAAGATAGAGGTACGAAATGAAATTCGTTTTTCGTACCTCTATCTTTCTTTATATTTTATGAATACTTAATACATTTCTGTCATACAATTAAAATTTACACAGTTGCATGTGTAGATCTATTATCTGTTCCTTCATGGCTTTTCTGGAACAGTTTCTTAAAGCAGGAAACTGCAACCATAAGTCCAAGTGCCATCAGAAGTAAAGCGACGATCAACTGTAATCCATCGATCATAAATACGAATCCACCTGTTACAAAGATCTTTGTAAAGATTCCGATCACGGCCTGTACAAGGGCTGTAAATGTTACAACTAACATGATGCACATAGGTGCGTATAACATCCATCCTTTTCTTCCTGTTGTTAATAAGAAGACAGATAATGCGATCAATACCAAAGATGCTAATAACTGGTTTGCTGCTCCGAATAATGGCCAGATGTTGTTGTATCCACCTAAGCATAATAAGAATCCGAAGAATAATGTGATAACAGTTGAGAAATATTTGTTTGTAAATAATTTTCTTACCCCTGTAAGATCAGAGCCATCAGCAGCTTCTCCCATGAATAATTCCTGGAATGACATACGTCCGATTCTTGCTACAGAGTCAAGGGATGTTAATGCAAGTGCAGAAACACACATTGTCATAAAGCAAGTAGCTACATGTTTAGGGATTCCAAGTAGTGTTAAGAATCCAGCTACATTTCCTGAGAAGATCTGGAATGGTGTTCCTTCAGGCATTTTACCACCGACAGCTGCTGCACCGACAACAACTAAGGCGATAACACCTAATAAAGATTCTACCATCATAGATCCATATCCAACACAAAGCATGTCTTTTTCATTGCTGACTGTTTTAGATGATGTTCCGGAAGATACCAAACTGTGGAATCCTGAAACAGCACCACAGGCGATCGTGATAAATAATGTAGGGAATAAGCTTTTTCCACCAACATTAAATCCGCTGAATGCTGGTAAGTTCATTGCTGGATGGGCAACAAATACACCAAGAACAGCACCGATGATCATTCCGACTAATAAGAAGGTACTTAAATAGTCACGAGGCTGCATCATTAGCCACATTGGCATAACAGATGCAAGGAATAAGTAAACCATAACGACTGCGATCCAAGTATTTTTTGTAAAATATAATGGGAAGGCAATACCAACGGCTAACATAACGATCAGTAATACAAGTCCTGCAACAAATTCTACTTTCTGGTTTGGTTTTACATATTTTGTGAATAATCCGAAAACAACAGCTCCTAAGATAAATAACATAGAGATAGAAGCAGCGGCAGCGTTTGGTGAACTTTTAGCACCAGTTACTGTAAATCCGTTAAAGGTTCCGGCAACCATATCTGTGAAAGCTGCGATTACAAGTAAAGTAAATAACCAGGAGAACAGAAGAAATAATTTTCTTCCTGTTTTACCAATGTATTTCTCGATCAGGACACCCATGGATTTTCCTTCATTCTTTACAGAAGCGTAAAGAGCTGTAAAATCCTGAACGGCTCCGAAGAAGATACCACCGATCAACAGCCAGAGAAGAACTGGCAGCCATCCAAACATTGCGGCGATGATCGGTCCGGTAACAGGACCTGCACCTGCGATGGATGAAAACTGATGGGAAAATACAACGGCTTTTGGTGTCGGGATGTAATCTTCACCATCTTCGTGTGTGTAAGCTGGGGTTTTCGCTTTAGGATCGATTCCCCATGTCTTAGCTAACCAGCGTCCGTAAAGGGCATAACCAGCAACTAATACGACGATTGCGATTGCTACGATTGTTAAGCTATTCATTCTTAATCACTCCTCTTAAAATAAACTCTATCATAAAATAAAATGTATTCAAAACACAGGATACAATAAAAATGAGTAAAAAAAAATCTCCTGAAATGCCTGCTCAGCATTTCAGAAGACGAATATTCTCCGCGGTACCACTTCTTTTTATTACTCAAATCGTAATCCCTTAGTCACATCATTTAATGTGCTCCTTGATAACGGAAGGATTCCGGTCGCACTTACTAATGAATCATCATGTTCAGCTGACTGCTCGCAGGGGATATGGACATAAGTTCTTTATTGCCTCACAGCAACCGGCAACTCTCTGGAAAAGAATTCAAATATCAATGTGTCCTGCTCATTGCATTCTGTATTTCGTTGCATTCATAATAGTCCTGTAAAAAAAGAATGTCAAGAGAAAATAATGTTCTATTTTTGATACAATCAAGCCATTAAGGCTTTGCTTACTTCCTTAAGATTCATACCGTTAGAGCCTTTGATCAGTACGACATCGTTCTTCTTTAAGTAAGTTTCAAGGAAAGCGATCAGTTCTCCGTTAGAAGAAAATGCACGGGTATGAAGAGAAGGATTTTCCTTCCATGCTTCCTCAATATAATGTCTGGAAAGTTCACCAGTGATAAATAGATCTGTCACTTTTGTTGTGGCGATAAAACGTCCCACTTCTTTGTGGTATTCCGGTGAATCTGGTCCAAGTTCTAACATGTCAGATAAGACAGCGATCTTTCTTCCACGAGTCTTAAATTCAGATAAAATACTTAAACTTGCTTTCATAGAATCTGGACTTGCATTATACGCATCATCGATCAGAATATAGTCGTTAACGTGGATAATATTCTGTCGCTGACCAGAAAATGTGGATAACTGTGCCTTGATCGCATTCATTGGAACATCATAGCGAAGTCCGATCGCAATGGCAGCTAATGCATTGGATACATTATGCTTTCCAAGTACATTTAAAGTGATAGGTTCTTTCATATCACCATAGTGGAATTCAAATAAAGTCTGTCCACCTTTTTCACGGATTTTTTCTGCACGGTAAGTACAATCATCTGCGAAACCGTAAAATTCATATGGTTTTTTTACATAATCGATATGTTTACGGATCATATCATTATCTCCATTTAAGAATAGGACACCATCTTCAGGCAGACCATTTTGGATATCTAATTTTTCGATACAGATATTGTCTCGGGAACCCATCATCTCAATATGTGAAACACCAACATTTGTGACAACACCAACGTTTGGATGGATGATATTACCAAGAGTTGTGATCTGTCCCTTTTCACTCATTCCCATCTCAAGAACACCGATCTCATCTTCGGATGTCAGATGATCTAGTGTTAATGGAACACCAACCTGGCTGTTTTGATTTCCGATCGTTTCAAATACTTTGTATTTGCCCTTTAAAACATGTGCGATCATCTCGCGGGTTGTTGTTTTACCAACACTTCCAGTAACTCCGATGATCGGAAGAGACATTTTATTTCTGTAATAGGCAGCAATCTGCTGCATGGCTGTCAAAGTATCAGGAACTTTGATGTATGGGGCATTTCCTGAAGCTTCTATATATTCTTGTGTTAAGCAGGCACCGCCTTCTTTTAATGCATTAGGAATAAAAATATGGGCATCAACACGTTCTCCGATGATCGGTACAAATAAAGTGTTAGGACCGATCTCCATAGAATTCGTACTTAAGTGGTCAATCTTCATGGAAGGATCACCACATAAAAGTGTTCCGTCTGTTGCTTCTAAAATGTCTTGAATTGTTATATTCTCCATAGAAAACCTCGTTTCTTTCACTGTTAGATTTCAGCATAGGTGTGATTGATGATAACGGTTTAAAAAATTTATGCTGTTATCTACAGATTATAGCATAAAATGAAGTTGTATGATAAAATGATAGCCAGAAAATACAAAAAACATATTAGAAAAGAGGCTCATGAGTTTTACACATTTACATGTCCATACAGAATACAGTCTGCTGGATGGTTCCAGTAAGATCAAAGAGCTGGTTCATCAGGCAAAAGAGCTTGGCATGGATAGCATTGCGATCACCGATCATGGAGCGATGTACGGAGTGATCGATTTTTACAGGGCAGCGAAAGCAGAAGGGATCAAACCGATCATTGGATGCGAGATTTATGTAACAACTGGTTCGAGATTCGATAAAGAAGCCAGTCAGGGGGATAAAAGATACTATCACTTGGTACTTCTTGCCCAAAATGACACGGGGTACCATAACTTGATGAAGATCGTTTCTAGAGGGTTTACTGAAGGATTTTATTACAAGCCACGAGTAGATTATGAAGTGCTGGAAGAATACAAGGAAGGTCTGATCGCATTAAGTGCATGTCTTGCTGGGGAAGTTGCAACTTATATCCGTGAAAATAACTACGAAAAAGCAAAGAATACGGCATTGAGATTACAGGATCTTTTTGGAAAAGGCAATTTCTTCCTGGAACTGCAAGATCACGGAATTCCAGATCAGACAAAAGTGAATACGGCACTGCTTAAGATGTCAAAAGAGACAGGCATTGATCTGGTTGCTACAAATGATATTCATTATACATTTAAAGAAGATGCCGAGGCACATGATATCCTGCTTTGTATCCAGACGGGGAAGAAAGTGCAGGATGAAGAACGTATGCGTTATGAAGGAGGTCAGTATTATTTAAAATCTCCAGAAGAGATGCAGAGATTGTTCCCATATGCAAGAGAAGCGATCGAGAATACAGCAAGATTGCCAAACGTTGTAATGTTGAAATCGTATTTGGAGAACAGAAAGTACCAGAATACGATGTGCCAGAAGGATACACGGCAGTTACGTATCTGAACCATTTATGCGAAGAAGGCTTAAAACGTCGTTATCCGAATATTACAAAAGAATTAAGAGAGCGGCTGGATTATGAATTGAAAACTATTGAAAATATGGGATATGTTGATTATTTTCTGATCGTATGGGATTTCATTCATTATGCAAAAGAACATGGGATCGCAGTGGGACCTGGTCGTGGTTCCGCAGCCGGAAGTATCGTTTCTTACTGTTTGGAGATCACAGATATCGATCCGATCCGGTATCAATTGCTGTTTGAACGTTTCTTAAACCCAGAGCGTGTATCCATGCCAGATATCGACGTGGATTTCTGTTATGAGAGAAGACAGGAAGTCATTGATTATGTTGTAAGAAAATACGGGAAAGATCAAGTAGTACAGATCATTACTTTTGGAACTATGGCTGCAAGAGCCGTGATCCGTGATGTCGGAAGAGTTTTGGATATTCCATATGCAAAAGTAGATGGAATATCAAAGATGGTTCCAAATGAATTAAATATTACGATCGATAAAGCATTAAAGATCAGCAAGGACTTGAGAAATGCTTATGAGCAGGACGAAGAAACACATTATCTGATCGATATGTCGAAGAGACTAGAAGGACTTCCAAGACATGCTTCCATGCATGCAGCTGGAGTCGTGATCGGTAAGACAGCGATTGATGAATATGTACCATTAGCAACAGGTGCAGATAACGCAGCTGTTACTCAGTTTACGATGACGACGATCGAAGAACTTGGTCTGTTGAAGATGGACTTTTTGGGACTTCGTACATTAACAGTTATTCAGGACGCAGAGAAAATGGTGCGAAGAAAAGTGCCGGATTTTGATATCACGAAAATTGATCCGACAGACAAAGAAGTTTATGAGATGATCGGAAATGGTCATACAGAAGGTGTATTTCAGTTGGAAAGTTCAGGAATGAAGTCATTTATGAAAGAACTAAAACCACAGAATATGGAAGATATCATTGCTGGAATTTCTTTGTATCGACCGGGACCAATGGACTTTATTCCACGATACATTGAGGGAAAGAATCATCAGGAAAGCATCCATTATGAATGTGAACAGATGGAAGAGATTCTGGAGCCAACCTATGGATGTATCGTTTATCAGGAACAGGTTATGCAGATCGTTATGAAATTAGCCGGATATACACTTGGACGAAGTGACCTTGTACGTCGTGCGATGTCCAAGAAAAAAGGCGATGTCATGATCAAAGAACGACAGAATTTCGTTTATGGAAATGAAGAAGAAGGAATTCCAGGATGTATCAATAACGGTATTGATGAAAAGACAGCGAACCAGATCTGGGATGAGATGTTAGACTTTGCAAAATATGCATTTAACAAATCTCATGCGGCAGCATATGCAGTAGTTGCCTATCGTACAGCCTATTTAAGATGCCATTATCCAGTAGAATTTATGGCAGCCTTGTTAACCTCTGTTCTTGGAAATACAAACAAGATTTCAGAATACAGTTATGCCTGCAAGAAGTTAGGAATTAAGATTTTGCCACCAGATATTAACTATGGAGAGGGTGCGTTCTCTGTAGACCATGGAAATATCCGCTATGGACTGACTGCGATCAAGAGTCTGGGACGGCCAGTCATTGAAGCGATCATAAGAGAACGCAATCTAAATGGACCATACAGAGATTTTAAAGATCTTGTGGAACGCTTATCAAGCAAAGAGATCAATAAGCGAACCGTAGAAAATCTGATCAAATCAGGAGCTTTAGATTGTTTTCATGTAACAAGAAAGCAGCAAATGATCGTCTACGCCAGTGTGATCGACAGTATCCAGAAAGAACGGAAAAATGAGATCGCAGGACAGATGAGTCTGATGGACCTTCTTGGAGAAGAAGACCAACAGTCTTTTCAGATTTCCTATCCAGATGTTGGGGAATATGAGAAAGAGCAGAAACTTGCTATGGAAAAGGAAGTGCTTGGGATCTACGTCAGTGGACATCCTTTAGAGGATGATATAGACCGCCTTGAACGAAGCGTAACAGCACATACTTCTGATTTTGTGATCGATGAAGAAACAGGAAAGACAAAGATTCACGATCGGGAAAGCTGTATCATTGGCGGTTTGATCAGTGAGATGAGTGTGAAACTTACGAAGAAGAATCAGAATATGGCATTTATCACACTGGAAGACTTAAGAGGAACCGTGGAAGTTGTCGTATTTCCAAGACAGTATGCGACATATCAGTCTCTTTTAAGAGAAGATGCCAAAGTATTTATCAAAGGAACAACACAGATTTCTGAAGAAGAAAGCAAAGTCATATGTAATCAGATCATCAGTTTTGAGGATAGCAGACAGGAATTATGGGTACAATTTGCGGATAAAGAAGCATTTTTTAAAGAAGAGGATGCATTAAAAGGTATTTTAACTTCCTATCCCGGTAAAAATCCAGTGGTGATCTATTGCAAAACAGAACGTGCTGTGAACCGTCTAGGGAGAGATTATATGGTTTCTGGTGACGAGAATTTATTATTTGATCTCAAAAAACGATATGGAAAAGAAAATATTCGGGTTAGATCGTTAGGAATATAACAAAGACTATTGAAAAATTTCTTTAAATGGATTAGAATAAAAGCCAAGTTAAGAATTGTATGGATTAATAATTGGAGGATATTGCAAATGGGAAAACCAAACATTAAAACAATTGGAGTTTTAACAAGTGGTGGAGATGCACCTGCTATGAACGCAGCAGTGCGTGCCGTAGCCAGAATTGGTAAAGAAAGAGGATTAAAAGTCAAGGGAATCCGTAAAGGTTACAATGGACTGTTAAACGAAGACATCATCGATTTAACACCAACAGAAACAGCCGATACGATCTTCCGTGGAGGTACGATCCTTTTCACAGCCAGATGTGAAGAATTTAAGACAGAAGAAGGTCAGAAACGTGGTGCTGAGATCTGTAAAGCACACGGAATCGACGGACTGGTAGTTATTGGTGGAGACGGTTCTTTCCAGGGAGCTAAGAAGTTAGCAGCACTTGGAATCAACACGATCGGTGTTCCAGGAACGATCGACTTAGATATCGCATGTACAGAATATACGATCGGATTCGATACAGCTGTTAACACAGCGATGGAAGCGATCGACAAGATCCGTGATACATCAACATCTCATGAAAGATGTAGTATCGTAGAGGTTATGGGACGTGGAGCTGGATATATCGCATTATGGTGTGGTATGGCAACAGGAGCAGAAGATATCCTGATCCCAGAAAGCTTTGATGGAAACCTTCCTAAGGTAGAACAGCAGATCATCGAACATTTACTTCGTAACAGAGCAAAAGGTAAGACACATCATATGGTAATCAATGCCGAAGGTGTTGGACATTCTTACAGTATGGCGAAGAGAATCGAATCTGCAACAGGTATTGAAACACGTGCTACGATCCTTGGACATATGCAGCGTGGTGGAAGTCCAACAGCAAAAGACCGTGTATACGCTTCTATGATGGGTGCTTACGCAGTTGACTTATTATGTGCAGGAAAGACAAACCGTGTTGTTGGATACCAGAACGGAAGATTCATGGATATGGACATTGACGAAGGACTCGCAATGACAAAAGATATCGATGAATATCAGCTTCAGATCGCACATTTATTAGGAAAATAAATAAAACATGATCTTAGAGGAATCCTGTTTATCTAGGATTCCTCTATTTCTCTATATAGGAGCATTATTTTATGAAAGAACTACGACCGGTACAGGTCATATTGCTTGGATTTTTAATTACAATATTTGCAGGATCGATACTGCTTGCACTGCCGATCGCAACACAAAGCGGGCAGCAACGCCTTATATTGATGCATTATTTACAGCAACAACATCTGTGTGTGTGACGGGTTTGATCGTTGAGACAACAATGACACATTGGAGTATATTTGGGCAGGCAGTGATCATATTGCTTGTACAGATCGGAGGACTTGGTGTCATTACGATCACAACCGGAATGTTTTTTATGCTTCGAAAGAGGATCACTCTTGGAAATAGAATGTTGATTCAGGAGTCTATGGGTCTTAATACAATGACAGGTTTAGTTCCATTAGTTAAGAAGATTCTGATCGGGACAGGGATCATAGAAGGAATTGGAGCAGTTCTTTATGCGACTCAGTATGTGCCGGAATTTGGCATTGGATATGGAGTATGGGCAGCAATCTTTAATTCAATCTCGGCATTTTGTAATGCAGGAATGGATATTGTAAGAGACGACAGTCTGCGAAGCTATGTGACGAATCCAGTTATGAATTTTACGACAATGGGGCTGATCATCCTGGGAGGTCTTGGATTTGTTGTATGGAAAGATCTTTGGCAGGGATTCAAAAAGATCGTAAAAGATAAAGTTCCTGTAAAAAGGATGATACAACAATGGAGATTTCAGACCAAGATCGTGTTATCCATTACGTCATTTTTGATCTTGTTTGGTACAATATTGATCTTTCTGTTTGAATATCATAATCCAGCAACTATGGAGAGTCTGTCATTGCCACAGAAGATACAGGCATCACTGTTTCAGTCTGTGACGACACGTACCGCAGGGTTTGAGACGGTAGCACAGGGCGCATTGACGGATGCATCTTCGCTGGTTTCTATGTTTCTGATGATCATCGGAGGATCACCAACTGGTACTGCAGGCGGTGTCAAGACAGTGACATTTGCAATTCTTGTATTTTGTGTGCTCTCTGTGGCAAAACAAGAAGAATCAATTACGTTATTTAAACGAAGAGTTCCACAGAATCTGTTGTCGAAGGCACTTGCGATCATTGTGATCAACCTGATCGTGCTGATGACATCTGTGTTATTGCTGTTGGTATTTGATCACGGGACTTTTATGGATTCATGCTATGAATGTGTATCAGCACTCGCGACAGTTGGTTTAACCAAAGGATTGACACCGAATTTGACAATCGCAGGGAAAGTGATTATCATCATTACCATGTATTTAGGGCGTGTCGGACCGATCTCTATGGCGATCGGTTTTTCACAGAAGAATAAGAAAAAGATGGTCATGTATCCGGAACAGGATCTGATCTTATAAGTGAAATAGATTCACATTATAACATGATATCGCAACGGAGGTAACGGAGAAGAATGAAGAAGTCAGTTGCAGTTTTAGGACTCGGAAAGTTTGGAAGCAGCATCGCAAGGTCACTTGCTAAAGGTGGAGCAGAAGTACTGGCAGTTGATAAAGATGAGGATCTTGTAAGAGATATCGCAGATAAAGTAACTTGTGCAGTCTGTGTGGATATATCTGATAAAGAAATGATGAACAACATCGGATTGGAAGGAATGGATGCAGTTGTGATCGCAACGGCAGAGCATTTAGATTCCAGTGTTATGGCATTGATGATCGTCAAAGAGATCGGTGTGCCATATGTTCTTGCGAAGGCAGACGGAACTTTAAAAGGAGAGATATTAAAACGTGTTGGAGTCGATGAGATTGTTTATCCAGAAGAAGAGATGGGAGCAAGGATCGCAAACAATCTGCTTGGAGGAAGTATGACAGATCTGTTTGATCTTTCTGCAGACACAAGTATCGTTAAAGTACCAGCAAGAAAAGAATGGATCAACAAATCATTAGTAGACATTAATTTCCGTGGAAAATATAACGTTAACGTCATCGCGATCGAAGGAGAAGGTGGTGTTGACGGGGCTCCAGATCCAATGAAACCGATCAAAGATGAGGAAAATCTTGTGCTGATCGGTAAGAAAGAAGATCTGGTCAAATTAAGAAAATAATAGATCGGAGGTGGATAAGAATATGATCACAACCACTCAGAATAAGCAGATCAAACAGATCATCAAATTAAAGAAGAGTGCAAGAGAAAGAAGAAAACAAGAATTATTTCTTGTAGAGGGAATTCGTATGTTTACAGAGATCCCAGAAGAATATTTATATAAAGTCTATGCATCTGAAGATTTTTATAACGAACATAGAGTGATTTTTGAACATATGGATGTGGAATTGGTATCACCTCAAGTTATGAAAGAGATTTCCGATACGATGACACCACAGGGAGTTCTTGCACTGGTGAAGATGATGAAATATTCTTTAGAAGATCTTCTAGAACAGGAAAAACCATTATTTCTGGTGCTTGAGAATCTTCAGGATCCGGGGAATCTCGGGACGATCCTTCGAACAGGAGAGGGTGCAGGGATCAATGGTGTTATCATGAGTCATGATACAGTAGATATTTATAATCCAAAGGTTACGCGTTCCACGATGGGATCGATCTTTCGTGTGCCATTTGTCTATGTCGATGATCTTTTAGAAGTTGCAGAAACGATGAAACAAAAGAATATCATCACGTATGCAGCACATCTCAATGGAACAGACTATACGAAGGAAGATTATCAAAAAGGAACCGCACTTTTCATTGGCAATGAGGGAAATGGTCTGACAGATAAGTTGACAGACAAAGTACAAAAGAAGATCAAGATTCCAATGTGTGGTAAGGTAGAATCATTAAATGCAGCCATGGCATCAGGCCTTTTAGTTTATGAGGCAAGACGCCAGAGACAGGGGGTGGATTAAATGTATGCAGTTTATTGGCTGATCGCATCCGCGGTATTTTTACTTGTTGAGATTATGACACTTGGACTTACAAGTATCTGGTTTGCAGGTGGAGCCGTTGTTGCAGCGATCGTAGCACTATTTGGTGTTCCATTTTGGGTACAGATGTTGATATTTATCGTGGTAACATGTCTGTTGTTTGCACTGACAAGACCAGTTGCCAAACGATATTTAAACAGCAAGGTGCAAAAAACGAATACCGATGCATTGATCGGACAGACAGCACTTGTCAAAGAAACGATCAATAACATGGAAAGCAAAGGGTTGGTTCAGTTAAATGGCCAGGATTGGACTGCGAGAAGCTTTGAGGCTGGAGAGATCATTCCAGAAGGCAGCGAAGTGATCGTAAAAGAAATCCGAGGCGTGAAACTGATCGTAGAAAGAGAGGTATAAGATGATTATGTCGATTATTTTATTTATTATTGTTATCGCATTGCTTGCGATGATCATTTCATCCACAGTGCGTATCGTGCCGCAGGCACATGCTTATGTTGTAGAACGACTGGGTGCTTATCAGGGAACATGGTCTGTAGGACTTCATGTCAAAGTCCCATTTATTGATCGTGTTGCAAGAAAAGTCAACTTAAAAGAGCAGGTTGTGGATTTCCCACCACAGCCAGTTATCACAAAAGATAACGTTACGATGCAGATCGATACAGTTGTATATTTTCAGATTACTGATCCAAAATTATATAGTTACGGTGTAGAGAACCCGATCATGGCAATCGAGAATCTGACAGCTACAACACTTCGAAATGTCATCGGTGATCTGGAATTAGATGAGACATTAACTTCCAGAGAGACGATCAATACACAGATGAGAGCAACACTTGACGTTGCGACAGATCCATGGGGAATCAAAGTAAACCGTGTGGAACTTAAGAACATCATTCCACCAGCAGCCATTCAGGATGCCATGGAGAAACAGATGAAAGCAGAACGTGAACGAAGAGAAGCGATTCTGATCGCAGAAGGTGAGAAGAAGTCCGCGATCTTACGTGCAGAAGGACAGAAAGAATCTATGGTCCTTCAGGCAGAGGGAGATAAGGAAGCAGCAATCCTTCGTGCGGAAGCGAAGAAAGAAGCAACGATTCGTGAAGCAGAAGGTCAGGCAGAAGCGATCCGTGCGATCCAGAAAGCGAATGCACAGGGTATTGAATCAATCAAGGCAGCCAAAGCTGACAATGCAGTCATCCAGTTAAAGAGCTTAGAAGCATTTGCTAAAGCAGCTGACGGAAAAGCTACAAAGATTATTATCCCATCTGAGATTCAGGGGATGGCAGGTCTTGTAAAATCAATTACAGAAGTTGCCAAAGACGATGAGAAGAATATTGCAGATCTGATCGAAGAGCAGGTACAAGACACTGTAAAAGAACAGTAAGATCAGAAAATGTTTATGAAAATATGACAACCCTTGGCGGTATGCCGGAGCACTGAAGAGGTGTTCCGGCTTTTACCATGTTTGATATTGATGGGAGATAAAAGATGAAGACAATCGTTTGTTATGGAGATTCTAATACTTATGGCTATAATCCGGAAAATGGATTCCGTTATGAATATGAAGAACGATGGACAACCATTTTGCAAAAGGAACTGAAAGATTCTGCGATCGTGATTCCGGAAGGATTAAACGGCAGAACAACAAGTTTGAAGATGAGTTAAGACCAGGAAGAAATGGTGCAACATATTTAGATCCATGTTTACACAGCCACGGACCGATCGATCTGGTAGTGTTAATGCTTGGAACGAATGACCTTAAGATCCGTTTTCAGGCAACACCAACAGATATCGGAAAAGGAATCGACCGCCTGATCAAGATGATCAAATCGATCACTCCACAGAAGAGACAAGATGGACGATCCGCAAAGATCCTGTTAATATCACCACCGCATCTCGGGGATGGGCTGATCAATATTCCGAGCGGAGAAGAGATGGGATTTGAAAGAGGGATCAGCTATTCTAAGAGACTGGCACCGATTTATGAGGACTGGGCAAAGTTTCACAACATTGAATTTCTGGATGCAGCAAAATATGCAAAAGCTTCCGAAATCGATGCCTGCCACCTGACAAGAGAAAGTCATAGGAAATTAGGTGAAATGGTTGCGAAAAAATGCAAGGAAATCCTTGAAATATAAGGGTTTCGGGTTGTTTTCAAAGATGCATTCCTATATAATAACAACTATATGATGTCTGACAGGGATCAAAGGCAGAGACATCCAAGACACAACAAAATGGAGGAACAAAAGATGGACGCAAAGACAAGCTTAAAGGGAAGAAGTTTCTTAACATTAAAAGACTTTACACCAGAAGAAATTGGTTATTTTTTAGATTTAGCAGCGAAATTAAAAGCAGATAAGAAAAAAGGGATCACAGGAAACAGTCTAAAAGGGAAAAATATCGCTCTTTTATTTGAAAAACCAAGTACAAGAACAAGATGTTCATTTACGATCGGATGTGTTGATGAGGGTGCACACCCAGAATATCTAGGAAAAGATGATATTCAGTTAGGACACAAAGAATCTGTAGAAGATACAGCAAGAGTTCTTGGAAGAATGTTTGACGGGATCGAATTTCGTGGATTCTTACATGAGAACGTAGAGAAATTAGCAAAATACAGTGGAGTTCCAGTATGGAATGGTTTAACAGATGATTACCATCCAACACAGATCTTAGCGGACTTCTTAACATTAAGAGAACAGTTTGGAGAAATCAAAGGATTAAACTTCGTATTCGCTGGAGACGGAAGAAATAACATGAGCAACTCTTTAATGATCGGATGCAGTAAGATGGGATTGAATTTCACATGCTTAGCACCAAAGAGTTTATGGCCAAATGAAGAACTGGTAAAACAGTGCGAAGAGTATGCGAAAGAATCTGGAGCTAAGATCCGTTTTACAGAAGATGTGAAAGAAGCTGTGGAAGGTGCAGACTGCATTTACACAGACGTATGGGCATCTATGGGTGAAGAAGACAAGGCAGCAGAAAGAATTGCTTTATTAAGACCATATCAGGTAAATAAAGAAATGTTAGAGATGACAGGAAAAGATACTACAGTTGTTATGCATTGCCTGCCAGCAGTTAAAGGACATGAGATCACAGAAGATGTTTTTGAACATTATGCAGATGTGATTTTTGATGAAGCAGAAAATCGTATGCACACGATCAAAGCTGTTATGGTAGCGACTTTAGGAGAATATTAGGAGATAGGATATTCAATGAAAAGTAAGATTCTCAAGGAATTAAAGAATGCAGATGATTATATATCAGGACAGCAGCTTTGTGAGCGGTTGGGAGTTTCAAGGACTGCTGTCTGGAAGCATATCAAAGCATTAAGAGCAGAAGGTTACGAGATTGATTCTGTGACAAATAAAGGCTATAAACTTATGATGGAACCAGATCTTTTGACAAAAGAAGAAGTAGCATCCTGCCTTCATACCAAATGGCTTGGAAAAGATCTTCATTGTTATGAGACAATGGATTCTACAAATCTTGAGATCCGCCGTCTGGCAGAGGCAGGTGCCGGTCACGGAACCGTTGCGATCACAGAAGAACAGACGATGGGAAAAGGAAGAAGAGGACGAAGCTGGTTGGCAGAAGCTGGAGCAGGGATCGCGATGAGCTTTCTTCTAAAACCTCAGATCGAAGCTCAGAATTCTTCTATGCTTACGTTAGTTACTGCATTAGCGGTAAATGAAGCAATCTGTGAGACAACAGGAATTCGGGCAAAGATCAAATGGCCAAACGATATCATTGTGAATGGAAAGAAGATCTGTGGAATCCTAACAGAGATGAGCCTTCAGATGGATGAGATCAATTACATTGTAGTGGGACTTGGTATCAATGTAAATATCGATCATTTTCCAGAAGATTTAAGTGATAAGGCAACTTCACTCCAGATCGAGGGAGGAAGAAAGATCAAGAGAGCTCCATTGGCAGCGAAAGTGTTAGAATGTTTTGAGAAATATTACGATATGTTTTTGAAGACAGAAGATCTTAGCATGTTGCAAGATGAATACAATAAACTTCTGGTACATACAGACCAGAAGATCAAGGTTGTCAGAGGTTCCAAAGAAGAGATATTCTTATCAAGAGGCATCAATCATCGTGGAGAATTACTGGTAGAGGATGAAGATGGAAAGGTATCAGAAGTTTCATCCGGAGAGGTATCAGTAAGAGGTATCTTGGGATACGTATAAGAGATTCCGAGAATATATACAAGAAACAAGGAGAAATACAAAAACATGTATCAGGATAAAGTTACATTATGCGGTTCCAATGCATATGAGAAGAAATATTACTTAAACCCTGATTTTTCTGGATTACCAGAACAGATCAAACAGGAACTGCAGATTGCATGTGTACTATTTACAGCAGAAGTCGGCGGAGTCTTGACATTAGAGTTCGATGAAGAAGGCAAATTAAATTTTGTTACTCATGTGGAAGATAATGATTTCTTTTACGATGAGATCGGAAGTGAACTGATGATCAAGAAACTAAGACAGGAAAAACAGGATTTCTGGGAGTCCTTGGAACTATATTATAAAATATTCCTTTTGGGAGAAGATGAGGTATAAATTATGTTATTAGCACTCGATGTTGGGAATACCAATATAACGATCGGCGTATTCAAAAGAAAAGAGATTATAGAGGTATTTCGAATTACAACAAAGTTACCAAGAACATCCGATGAATTTGGAATTCTGATTTCAAGCCTATTAAAGGAAAAAGGATTGGATGAAGGTGAAGTGAAGGCAGCGATCATAGGATCCGTTGTGCCAAATATCATGCATTCACTGAGTAGTGGTTTGATCAAATATTTTGATGTAAAACCGATCATTGTAGGACCTGGGATCAAGACAGGGATCAATCTTGGAAGATTTAATCCAAGAGAAGTTGGAGCAGACAGGATCGTGGATCTGGTTGCAGGATATGAAATATATGGCGGACCAGCACTCGTCATTGACTATGGAACTGCAACAACATACGATATTGTCACAGAGAATGGCGTATTCTTAGCAGGTGTGATCGCACCGGGAATTCGCACTTCAGCAAATGTACTATATAGAGATGCAGCACGTCTGCCAGAGATTGAAATCTTAAAACCAAAGACGATCCTTGCAAACAGCACGATTGACAGTATGCAGGCAGGTTTGTACTATGGAGTTGTTGGTGAGACAAAATATATGGTACAGAAGATGAAAGAAGAGACAGGCTTTGATAACATGAAAGTTATCGCAACCGGAGGCCTTGGAAATATGATCGCACAGACGGTTGATGAGATCGACTATTACGATCCAACATTAACATTGAAGGGATTACAGATCATTTATGAGAAGCAATAAATTAAAACCTCTGGTTATTGGAGATATTACAATTGAACACCCGTTAGCACTTGCACCGATGGCAGGAGTTACAGATCTACCATATCGTTTGTTGTGTAAAGAACAGGGTGCTGGAATGATGTGCACTGAGATGGTAAGTGCCAAAGGATTATACTATGGGAACCGTAAATCTGAGCCATTGATGGCAACAGATCCGAAGGAAATTCCAGTAGCGATCCAGATTTTTGGATCCGATCCAGAGATCATGGGTCAGATGGCAGCGAAAGTCAATGATGGGCGGTTTCAGATGATCGATATCAACATGGGATGTCCGGTTCCAAAGATCGTGAATAACGGTGATGGATCCGCATTGATGAAGAATCCGGAATTAGCAGGGAAAGTGATCAAAGCAGTTGTAGATGCTGTGGATATCCCGGTTACAGTTAAGATCCGAAAGGGATTTAACGATGAATTGATCAATGCACCAGAGATGGCACAGGTTGCACAGGAGAATGGAGCAGCAGCGATCGCAGTTCATGGAAGAACAAGAGAACAGTACTATTCAGGAACAGCAGACTGGTCGATCATTCGCAAGGTAAAAGAAGCTGTTGATATTCCGGTAATTGGAAATGGTGATATCACATGTGCAAAAGATGTATTACGAATGCAGGAAGAGACAGGCTGTGACGGATTTATGATCGGAAGAAGAGCCAAAGGGAATCCATGGATTTTCAAAGAGATCTTACATTTCTTTGAGACAGGAGAAGAAATGCCAAGACCATCCTTAGAAGAAGTTGTCGCCATGATGTTGAGACATGGACAGATGATGATCGATTTTAAAGGAGAATACATCGGAGTCCGTGAGATGCGGAAACATGTCGCATGGTATACATTCGGTTTTCCAGGGGCAGCAAAACTTCGCGAGAAGGTAAATCATACAGAGACATACGAAGACTTAGAAGAATTACTGCAAAATTATCTCAAAGCCACGAATGGCAGGGATTAGGAATTGACAAAAGAAACTTAGGTAAGATATAATTAATCAGTTAACATTTAGAACGAAAGGAATAGTGTTATGGCAGAGGCAAAGAAGAATATATTAACCCCAGATGGTTTAAAAGCATTAGAAGATGAATTACAAGAATTAAAAGTCGTAAGACGTAAAGAGATCGCACAGAAGATCAAAGAAGCAAGAGAACAGGGTGACTTATCAGAGAACGCGGAATATGATGCAGCCAAAGATGAACAGCGTGACATGGAAGCACGTATCGAAGAGATCGAAAAGATCTTAAAGAACGCCGTTGTTATCGATGAGAAGTTTGAAAAAGGTGTCATCAGCCTTGGATGTCACGTATTATTAGAAGACATCACTCTTGGAAAAGAAGTAACATACCATATCGTAGGTTCTACAGAAGCAGATATCCTTCAGAACAAGATTTCCAATGAAGCACCGATCGGTAGAGCTTTACTTGGAAAGAAGATCGGAGATGTCGTATCCGTAGAAGGAATCAATCAGGTAAACGACTTCAGAGTCATTGATGTACAGAGAAAGTAAGAGGAAGTAAGAAAAGTGGCACAGCAGAATAAAGATACAAACGAACTGATCAAAGTAAGAAGACAAAAACTGGCTGACTTACAGGCAGCTGGGAAGAATCCGTTCGAGATCATGAAATATGATGTAACACATCATTCAAAAGAAATCAAAGATAATTTTGAAGAATTAGAAGGAAAAGAAGTAGCAGTTGCAGGACGTTTAATGTTCAAACGTGTGATGGGTAAAGCATCTTTCTGTAACGTACAGGACCTTCAGGGTGGAATTCAGGCATATGTAGCAAGAGATGAGATCGGTGTAGAATCTTATCAGGATTTCAAGAAGATGGATATCGGAGATATCGTAGGTATCAAAGGTAAAGTCTTTGCTACAAAGACAGGAGAGAAATCTATCCATGCAGAAGAAGTGATTTTATTATCTAAGAGTTTAAAACCACTTCCAGAGAAATTCCACGGATTAACAGATACAGATACAAGATATCGTCAGAGATATGTTGACCTGATCATGAATGAAGAATCCAAAGAAGTATTCATCAAACGTTCTAAGATCATCAGTAAGATCCGTTCTTATCTAGATGGACAGGGATTCATGGAAGTAGAAACTCCGATGTTAGTATCCAATGCAGGTGGAGCATCAGCAAGACCATTTGAAACACACTACAATGCATTAAGTGAAGATGTAAAATTACGTATTTCCCTAGAGTTATACTTAAAGAGACTGATCGTTGGTGGACTTGAGAAAGTTTACGAGATCGGACGTGTATTCCGTAACGAAGGTGTTGACACACGTCATAACCCAGAGTTTACATTAATGGAATTATATCAGGCATACACAGACTATCACGGAATGATGGATCTGACAGAGAACTTATATCGTTACCTTGCAGAAGAAGTATGCGGTGGAACAAAGATTCAGTATAAAGATTTCGAGATCGATCTTGGAAAACCTTTTGAGAGAATCACAATGGTAGATGCAGTTAAGAAATACTCTGGAGTAGACTTTAAAGAGATCAAGACTTTAGAAGAAGCAAGAGCAGCTGCTGAAGAACACCATGTAGAATACGAAGAACGCCACAAACGTGGAGATATCTTAAACTTATTCTTCGAAGAATTCGTAGAAGACAAACTGATCCAGCCAACATTCGTTATGGATCACCCAGTAGAAATCTCTCCATTAACAAAGAGAAAACCAGAAGATCCAGATTATGTAGAACGTTTTGAGTTCTTTATGAATGGATGGGAGATGGCAAATGCATACTCTGAGTTAAATGATCCGATCGATCAGAGAGAACGTTTCAAAGCACAGGAAGAACTTCTTGCACAGGGTGACGAAGAAGCCAACACAACAGATGAAGACTTCTTAAATGCATTAGAGATCGGTATGCCACCTACAGGTGGTATCGGATTCGGTATCGACAGAATGGTAATGTTATTAACAAATTCTACAGCGATCAGAGACGTATTATTATTCCCGACAATGAAGTCCCTGGACGCTGACAAGAAGTCTGCGAAGTCAGAAAACAGCACTTCCACAGCAGCACCTGAGAAGGAAGAAGTTGTCGACTTCTCCAAGGTAAAGGTAGAGCCTTTATTTGAGGAATTTGTTGATTTCGATACTTTCAGCAAGTCAGATTTCAGAGCTGTAAAGGTTAAAGCGTGTGAAGCTGTTAAGAAATCCAAGAAGCTGTTACAGTTCACTCTGGATGATGGAACAGGCACAGATCGTACGATTTTAAGCGGTATTCACGCTTATTACGAGCCGGAAGAGCTGGTTGGAAAGACCTTAATTGCGATCACTAACCTGCCACCGAGAGCCATGATGGGAATTGAATCCTGTGGAATGCTCCTCAGTGCAATCCATGAGGAAGAGGGAGAAGAAAAGCTCCATCTTCTGATGGTTGATAACCACATCCCGGCTGGTGCAAAGCTCTATTAAGATGATGTAAGCAAGAAAAAAACGCATAATTAGTGCAATGAGTGGGCAATTCCAATCGGAGTTGCCCATTTTTAAAACAAACAGAAATACAAATCGGGATTTTTAAAGGAGACTTGCTATGGATATGAATCTTTCATTTTCTGTACTTACAGCAAATATTATTAGTATACTGCTAATTGGAACGTTGTATCTCGCTAACAGACAAAAAGCGGAGTACGACAGAGATATGCGACTTCTACAGCAAATGATGGTAACTATAGGGATTGCCAGTATTTCTGACTGTTGCGTTTATTATCTTGCTGGCAGTTCTAATATAGTTATCAAAGTTTTGGTCTTTCTGAGCGGATCAGGGCTCTTTTTAGGAAATGTAATGATTGGATATTTGTGGGCTAAATTCATAATGGTACATATGAATATCCCATTTTCTGATATACGCAGAAATATTTACCGAACAATTGGACTTATTTCTATTGTACTGTTAGTAATCAATATTTTTTATCCATTGGTATTTTCGGTAAGTGATGGTAGGTATCAGAGAGGATTCACATATATTATTTTTCTGATTTTTGCTGCTTTTTACATTTTGGACAGCTTGTATTTGTATGTTAAGCGTGTAAAAAAAAATGGCAGTTTAAAATTATTTCCAGTACATATATTTCTAATTCCTGTTATATTAGGGGTAGTTATTCAGGCATTTTTCGTTGAAATTGCAATCACCTGACATCTATTGCAATATCGGTCGCGGGAATAATGACAGCACTAAAAAACGAGATTATTTTTACAGATTGCCTTACAGGATTATATAATCGCGTGTATCTGGAATTTTTACATAAGCGAGCCTGTAATAAAAAGGACTGCTGGGTATCCGGTATTATGATTGATCTGAACGGATTTAAACAGATTAACGATAACTACGGACACGCAGAAGGAGATCTGGCATTGTGTATTGTTGCTGATTTACTTCTGAAATCGTTCTCTGAATATGGTGTAGTAACAAGATATGCTGGTGATGAATTTGTTATAATGCTAAATACAACAGATGATCAGCTCATACAAAAAATAATCAAATCTGCTAAAAAGAATTTTGTGACAGAGAATGAAAAGAACGATAAACTGTATCAGTTATCTGCATCTATGGGATACGCAATAACTAATCTAAGTAACGAAACAATAGATGATTTTATGAATAGAATCGATGAACAGATGTATCAAGATAAAATGAAATACTATGAGCATAATGATCGTAGAAATAGCAAATAAATAATTTCGGTCATTTTACTTGTAAAATTCAAGTTTATAAAATTAAGAAAATGGAATTTAAGGAGGAGTATGTAAATGAAATTAGCAGATTTAGCAACAGGCTCTGATTGGATAGTGTGGATTGTCTTTGCGATATTTGCTGTACTTTCTATTATTTTACTTTCTGGACATGGAAGCTGGTTCATTTCTGGATATTTGAAAAATTGAGAAAACGTAATATTGAACAAAAAAGAAATGCACAGTTTTTAGCTTATCGTGAACTGTGCATTTTTGTAAATAAATACTTTTAATTAGCCGATTACGGCATCCTCTGCTGTAAAATGTTCCAGAGAATTTTCTTTTACCTGAATGCAGATATAAGTAATTCCAGAA
>ENA-OQBT01000485-OQBT01000485.1-human-gut-metagenome-genome-assembly--contig:-NODE-485-length-23883-cov-2.923640_pt1 | contig 23883 bp, 29 predicted proteins | sample MGYA00242749_ERZ504557 | MGnify/ENA primary metagenome ERZ504557 (study PRJEB26092, sample SAMD00036243) | human gut metagenome | host: Homo sapiens | study: EMG produced TPA metagenomics assembly of... | reverse complement strand
AACAATATGATAAGAGACAAAAGATAAATTGAGAAAAATGGGAAAAAATAAAATATAAAAAAGTACCTATATCACATTGGTGATATGAGGTACTTTTATGAGAAGCCGATAACCGGGATCGAACCGGTGGCCTACGCATTACGAGTGCGTCGCTCTACCTACTGAGCCATATCGGCAAGCTATATTATATTATCAGATATAGGAGTGTATGTCAAATCAAAATTTTGTGTTGAAATTTTAAGGGATAATAATTACAGAAAGGTATTGACAATAGAATGTATATAGTGTATATATAACACATGAACAGTTAATATATACAGTACGGAGGTAGCATATGAAGCTGATGCAAAATTCAGGAGTGCCCATCTATCAGCAGATAGCGGACAGCTTCAAGACAGATATTTTGGCCGGCAGGTATGAGCAGGGGGAGTTCCTTCCGTCGATAAGAGGGCTGGCGAAGGACCTGAAAATCAGTGTGATAACCACGATGAAGGCTTATGAGCAGCTTGCAGATGAGGGACTTATCACAGCGGCGCAGGGCAAGGGCTTTTATGTCAATGCACAGGACAGCGAGATGATAAAGGAACAGCACCTGCGCAAGGTGGAGGAGTCACTGACAGACGCGATAGCCGCGGCTGAGGTAGCAGGAATCTCGAACGACGAGCTTAAAGGGATGCTTGAGGCATTGCTTGATGTAGAATGACAGGAGTAGATTGGTTATGAGTATGATAAATTTAGTGATGACAGCATTAGGTCAGCTATTAATGGAATTTGTAGCACAAATTATATCCAGATTTATTTAATGCAATGATTATGGATAGCTATAAACAATGAAAAATTTAAGTAAGAATTAGTTCATATTTAAATAATGATATGAAAACGAGTCAGGAGGAATGAAAATGACAACAAAGAATGCAATTGAGGCAGCAAAAATCACAAAGAAGCTTAAAAACTTCACACTGGATGTGGAGAATTTCGCAATACCACAGGGCTTTGCGACAGCCTTAATCGGAGAAAACGGAGCAGGAAAGACAACGCTTTTAAATATCCTGGCAGGAATCAGGCTTGACTACAAAGGTGACATCACTTATTTCGGACAGTATTCCGACAAGCAGAAGGAAAACTCGGGAGATATTAAAAACCGCATAGGCTATACAGGACCGGGCAAGTATTATCTGCCGCAGTGGACAGTTAAGGATATCGAGGAAATCAGCAAGCTGATGTTTGATGATTTTCAGCAGATGATTTTCACAGATATTGTGAGGAGCTTGCAATATTTTCACATGGCAGCATTGATATGAAGAAAGCCAACAGCTCATTTTCGGATGGTATGAAGATGAAGCTCATGCTGGCAGGAGTCATGGCGCGAAAGACAGACCTTCTTTTGCTGGATGAGCCGGCATCGCCGCTTGATCCGCTGATGAGAGATAAGCTGTGCCAGATGATTGGCGAGTATATCCATGAGGGCAACGGTAAGCGCAGTGTATTTTTCTCTACGCACAATATCTCAGATATGGAAAATATCACCGATTATGCATTATAATGGAAAACGGACAGATTGTGGAGCAGGGCTTTGTTGAGGATTTGAAGGAAAAATACATCCTGATTAAAGGAGATGCAGCAGATACAGAGGCTGCCGGTAAGGTGCTGTATTCAATGACCAAAAATCCGTATGGCTTTGAGGGCATATGCTTGGCGGAAAACATAGATAAGCTTGCAGGACTTAATGTGACAAAGGAGATTCCGACACTTTACCAGATAGCGTTGCTGTCATGAAAATAACACAAAGATTGTGATGCGCTAGTGCGAGGTGAGGTGTTATGGAAAGTAAGTCAGGAAGTATGAATGAAAAAATGGTTTCACAGGAACATGATACTGAAAGAACAATTAATAAAAAAGATAACAAAGCAAAGAATGAAGTTCTAACATACATCAGGGATTACCGTGTTATGACTAATCTCAAGTATCGTCTTATAACAAATATACTGATTCCGTTTTTAGCAATTTTTACATCAATGCTAATTGCCTGTTCGAAAACAATCTGGGCATGGATAGGAGTTATAGTAATTGTTTATGATTTTTATATGATGTGCGAGGTGGTGCAGGACTATTTCTGCTTTGGCTGTATGTGCAAGAAGAATGCATTTGGCATGCATTTTTTAAAGACAGGTTTTAACGGAGTAAGATACTTTGAGAATGCAGTTCTTGTGGATATACTTGTAAGACCGCTGCGTATTGGAATTACAATACTCATTGCTTCAATACCATTTATTAAATTTGGAGTTAATATCTGGTCGATATTTGACATTATTATGATATCTTCAATTGTTTCGGTTGGCTCATTAAATATATTCAGATACATGGATATGGGAATGTATATTTATCTGCTGGCGCTTATAGTTATCTTCCCGGCAATTGCAGGTAGTGTAGCTGTTTTGATCTATGGCGGGAGAATGTGGTTTATCGCACCTGTGTTAGCAGTGGTGCTTGTAGGAGTGATAGCAGCGACATATTATCATATGATGGTGCGTATCCGCAGATCATATGTTGATGTGTAGAGGCATTTTAAATTGGAAGTATATTTGAAAAGGAGAAATATTATGCTGAAAGATATTAAATTAGGATTTAAATTATTGAGATATGGCTACAAACTGAAGTTGAATGTGATCATGTTTGTATTCTTTGCAGTAATCGGAATTGCATCCGATATAATGAGCAAGGGAACTTCCATCATAGGTGGTGTATACTTTATGATGTGCGGGATGTTCACATTTCAGCTCATCATGTCGATGGATGTGTCAGAGCTTATCCAGTCCACATCACTGAAAAAGAAGCTGCAGATATACATTCCGGTGATGTCAAGCACGGTAATCAATCTTGTTGTTTTCACATTTTTGGTAATAGAAAGAGTCATTCTGATACAGAATTCCGTAGCAGATAAGAAACAGCTTATCTTCACACTTTTTACGCTTGATGTTGAGCTGTTGACAGTATATCTGTACACAAGCATATGCTATAAGTATTATGTACTTGGCTTTATCGTATTCATGGTTTTGTTTATGGGCGTTTTTACTGTGTTTTCAGGAGCAGCGTTTGTGCCGGTTTCTAATGCTGTTTTTAAGCTTGGACTCCCGGTGGTGGCATTGCTAGGCTATATTGCTATTTTTGCAGGTGGAGCGCTTGAGATATTGATAGGAGAGCTGCTTTACAAGAAGCCTTTGTCAGAATTCGCATTCAGGGGATTTTCCGTGATGCAAAGTAGTGATGTTACTGTTCCCACATAACAGTGTGACAAACAACATAGTGATTTCAAAAAATAAGAAATATTTGTGTAAAAATATTGAAAAATTGATCGCTTTGTAGTATGTTATCATTGTCGGTGCAAAGCCGGCAATGAGACTAATTAACATATTATCAGGAGAAAAATATATTAAATGGATAGTGACAGTTATAGTAAACAACAGTTAGACGACTTGTTTATGGATATGATTGCCTACTATGATGGCGATCCAAAGAGAATCCAGCATTTCACCAAGGTGCACAGCTATGCAAGGCTTATCGGTATAGGAGAGGAGCTTGATGATGCCTCGCTTTTTATACTTGAGGCAGCGGCTTACACACACGATATCGGCATACGTGTAGCGGAGGAGAAGTATGGCAGGTGCGATGGAAAGCTTCAGGAGCAGGAGGGACCGATAATCGCCAGAAGATGCTCTCACAGCTTGGCTTTGAGAATTACATAGTTGAAAGAATATGTTTTCTCATAGGTCACCATCACACATATGACAATATAGATGGTCTTGATTATCAGATACTCGTTGAGGCTGATTTCCTCGTAAATCTGTATGAGGATGATGCGGGAAACCGTGCAATCGACAAGGCATACAAGCGCATATTCAAGACTGAAACAGGAAAAAAGATTTTTAGACTAATGTTCGGATATGAAGAAGAGGATTAGTATGAGCCGGGCCGGGAGGAGACTTCCGGCCCTTGTTCGTATTATGCAGCTTATATCAGAAATAGTAATTAATCAGAATAGTAAATATGCAGAATAGTTACCTGAAATAATATTTGGGGATATGTCAAAAATTTTTGAATTTTGAGAAAGAAATAATATAATATGGCAAATAAAATTAACTATCAAAAATTAATGGAAGATTTAATAAAAGAAAATTGCATGGACAATAACTGCACTCCACGTCTTTTGCTCCATAGCTGCTGTGGACCGTGCAGCACGTATTGCATACAGACTCTCTCGGAGTATTTTGATGTGACTGTGTTTTATTACAATCCAAACATTTATCCGCCAGAGGAATATCACATGAGAGTACAGGAGCAGAAGCGCTTTATAGATGAGTTTCCGGTGAAAAATCCGGTTCACTTTGTGGAGGGTGTGTACGACACCAGGCGCTTTTACGATATGGCACGCGGCATGGAGGCTGTGCCTGAGGGCGGGGAGAGGTGCTTTAAGTGCTACAGGCTGCGTCTTGAGGAGAGTGCACAGTATGCAAGGGAGCATGGCTTTGATTTTTTTACTACGACACTTTCCATAAGCCCGTTGAAGAATGCCGAAAAGCTCAATGAGATAGGAAAAGACTTAGAGAGCCAATATGGAGTGCGATATCTTTTCTCTGATTTTAAGAAGAAAGAGGGCTATAAAAAGTCCACGGAGATATCAAAGCAGTATGATATGTACAGACAGTACTACTGCGGCTGTGTATTTTCCAAGGAGCAGCGTGACAGAGAGATTGCAGCACGTGGTTGAAAATGTGGTTGCGTGACAGCAAAAATTATTATATAATTTAGCACAGTAAAGCGGCTGTTTAGAGCAGGCGGCGGTATCACATCTTATTTTTATACAATACGTTGTGATACATGAAAATAAATCATCATTTAATAATCAAGGAGGAATCTCATGGCACAGTTATGGGGAGGACGTTTCACAAAGGAGACAGATCAGCTCGTTTACAATTTCAATGCGTCCATTTCATTTGATCAGAAGTTTTATAAAGAGGATATAGAGGGCAGCATCGCCCATGTCACGATGCTTGGAAAGCAGGGCATCATCTCACAGGCAGAGAGCAACGATATAGTGGCTTGCCTAAAGCAGATACTTAAGGAGGTAGAGTCAGGGGAGCTTGAAATCAGCTCAAAGTATGAGGATATCCACAGCTTCGTTGAGGCTACACTCATAGACAGGCTTGGTGACACAGGAAAGAAGCTTCACACAGGCCGAAGCAGAAACGACCAGGTAGCTCTTGACATGCGTCTTTTCACCAGAAAGACAGTGAAGGAGACTGATAATGAGCTTAAGGAGCTTTTAGCTGTTATCCTTAAGATTATGAAGGAAAACACACAGACTATCATGCCGGGCTTTACACATCTGCAGAAGGCCCAGCCAATCACTCTGGCTCACCATATGGGCGCATATTTTGAGATGTTTAAGAGAGACAGATCAAGACTGTGCGATATATATAAGAGAATGAACTATTGTCCGCTTGGCTCAGGAGCACTCGCAGGCACTACATATCCGCTTGATAGGGACTATACAGCACAGCTTCTGGATTTTTACGGACCGACACTTAACAGTATGGATGGTGTGTCAGACAGAGATTATCTGATTGAGTTTTTATCGGCTCTTTCAACTATCATGATGCATCTGTCACGTTTTTCTGAGGAAATTATCATATGGAATTCAAACGAGTACCAGTTTGTTGAGATTGACGATGCGTACAGCACAGGAAGCTCAATCATGCCACAGAAGAAAAATCCTGATATAGCAGAGCTTGTCAGAGGAAAGACAGGCCGTGTATACGGTGCACTCATGTCGCTTCTCACCACTATGAAGGGTATTCCGCTTGCGTACAACAAGGATATGCAGGAGGATAAGGAGCTGGCATTTGATGCATTCGACACTGCAAAGGGATGTATCGCACTTTTTACAGGAATGATTGATACAATGAAGTTTAACAAGGACGTGATGAGAAAGAGTGCAAACAATGGCTTTACAAATGCCACAGATGCAGCTGATTATCTCGTTAAAAAGGGTGTACCGTTCAGAGATGCACACGGCATTGTAGGAAGAATAGTGCTTTACTGCATCGACAAGGGCATTGCAATCGACGATATGAGCATCGACGAGCTCAAGGCTATCTCTCCGGTATTTGAGGAGGATGTATTTGATGCCATTTCAATGGAGACCTGTGTCAGCACAAGGTGTACAGTTGGAGCGCCATCAAAGACATCAATGGACAAGGTAATTGCCGTTTACGACGAGTATATGAAGTCAAATTGGCAGGATGAAGTGTAGTTTTTGTGCATATTTTATAAAAAACAGTGAGAAAAATTATTAATTTAATATAGTTTTTTCCTTGTTTTTCATTAGAGTTTCAAGTAATATATTTCCTATAAAGACAGTTGTACGCGACGGGACGGACATGGCTGGTTTTAATGTCAAAGTATAGTGTATGACATGGTCGAAGAAAATCTAGAAGATAGGGAGATTAGAGTAATGAGTGAAAAGCTTAAAGTAGGTATCCTCGGTGGAACAGGAATGGTAGGACAGAGATTTATTTCTCTTTTAGAGAACCATCCATGGTTTGAGGTAACAACAATTGCAGCCAGCCCAAGAAGTGCAGGCAAGACATACGAGGATGCCGTTGGTGATAGATGGAAAATGGACACACCAATGCCTGAGGCAGTTAAGAAAATCATTGTAAAGAACGTCAATGAGGTAGAAGAGGTTGCTTCACAGGTTGACTTCGTATTCTCAGCCGTTGATATGTCAAAGGACGAGATCAAGAAGATCGAGGAGGACTACGCAAAGACAGAGACTCCTGTAGTTTCAAACAATAGTGCCCACAGATGGACACCTGATGTGCCAATGGTTGTACCTGAAATCAACCCACAGCACATGGAGGTTATCAAATATCAGAAGGAGCGTCTCGGTACAAAGAGAGGTTTCGTAGCAGTAAAGCCAAACTGCTCAATCCAGTCATATGCTCCGGTTCTTACAGCATGGAAAGAGTTTGAGCCATATGAGGTTGTTGCTACAACATATCAGGCAATCTCAGGTGCCGGAAAGACATTCAAGGATTGGCCTGAGATGGTTGGAAACATCATTCCATTCATCGGTGGAGAGGAAGAAAAATCCGAGAAAGAGCCACTTCGTCTCTGGGGATATGTGGATGATGAGAAGAAACAGATTGTTCCTGCAGAGTCACCGGTTATCACATGCCAGTGTATCCGTGTTCCTGTATTAAACGGTCATACAGCAGCTGTATTTGTCAAGTTCAAAAAGAACCCTACAAAGGAGCAGCTCATCGAGGCACTCGAGAAGTTCAGCGGAGTACCACAGGAGCTTGGGCTTCCAAGCGCACCAAAGCAGTTCATCAGATACTGTGAAGAGGATAATCGTCCTCAGGTTGCACTTGATGTGGATTATGAGCATGGTATGGGAATCAATGTCGGACGTCTCAGAGAGGATACAGTCTATGACTGGAAGTTCGTCGGACTCTCACACAACACAGTACGTGGTGCAGCAGGTGGAGCAGTGCTTTGTGCAGAGCTTCTTAAGGCACAGGGTTACATCACAAAGAGGTAGAGTTGGCAAAAGATTCAATTTTTATTAGGAGGGCGATTTTCCGTTTGTGGGCTGTGGGCACCGGTGTACTCTCCGGTGAAGGCAGTGTATTGAACGGAAAATCCTACTCTGTGATTTTAATTTGCAAAAGTCGAGTCCCTTAAAAGGGACTCTCTTTTTTTGTTACGCTTGAATTTATTTTTTATCGTGGTAAAATAGATAATCTGAGTAGAATATATTTAAGAGGTAGATATAAGTGAAGAATAATAAGTATGAAATTGATATGGTGAACGGTTCAATAATGGATAAGCTTATTTCATTTGCGTTGCCGCTTATGATTTCGGGTATTTTACAGCTGGCATTCAATGCGGTGGATATTATTGTCGTGGGACAGTTTAGTGGCAGCAAATCACTGGCGGCTGTTGGCTCGACTACGGCACTTATCAATGTGTTTGTCAATTTGTTTATGGGTATATCGCTTGGTGCGAATGTGCTCGCTGCCAGATTTTATGCGGCAGGCAAGGAGAAGGAGATGTCTAAGACGGTGCACACCTCTATTATGATTGCACTCATAAGTGGTATTGTGATGGGTGTGGTCGGTGTTATTTTTGCAAGGGGTGCGCTGGAAATCATGGGTACACCGGATGATGTCATAGGTCTTTCTGCTATTTATATGAGGATTTATTTTTGCGGTATGCCGTTTTTTATGCTTTATAACTATGGTGCGGCAATTTTGCGTGCTGTCGGTGATACAAAGAGACCTCTTATCTTTTTGATTATTTCAGGCTGTATCAATGCACTGCTCAATCTGTTTTTTGTAATAGTGTGCAAACTGGATGTTGCAGGTGTTGCAATCGGTACAATTGTTTCGCAGTTTGTTTCCAGCGTACTTGTATTATATTGTTTGAGCAAAGCAGATACCAGCTATAAGCTCTGCTTTAATAAGCTTGCGATTGATAAGGAATATATGCTTCAGATATTTCAGGTGGGAATTCCGGCCGGCATACAGAGCACAGTCATAAATATATCAAATGCCATGCTTCAGTCATCAGTCAATTCCTTTGGCTCAATAGCAATGGCTGGATATACGGCGGCAAACAATATACTTGGCTTTTTGTATGTATCTGTCAACTCAATCACACAGGCCCGCATGAGCTTCACGAGCCAGAACTATGCGGTAGGAAAACAAAAGAGAATGGACAGGGTACTGATAGACTGTCTGTTCCTCACGACAGCGGTAGCACTTGTGATGGGAAGTGCTTCATACATATTTGGAACACAGATACTTGGCATATATACAAGTAATAGCGAGGTAATTAAATCAGGACTTGAGATTATTTCGATTACAACAATCCCATATTTCCTGTGTGGAATCATGGACCTTTTTCCGGGAGCACTAAGAGGAATGGGATACTCAACTGTACCTATGATACTTTCTATAATAGGAACAGTCGGAGTCAGAATCATCTGGATATATGGTCTGTTTCCAAGCCACAGGTCGCTGTTTTTCCTGTTTATATCATATCCCGGTTCATGGATAGCGACAATCATCATGCAGGCTATCTGCTATATGTTTGTCAGAAATAAAGTGAAAGCTACAATAGGAGCTCGGAAATTATAATTAAAATCTATTTGTATATGTGTTAAATTGTGATATAATATTTCCAGTTGATTATTTTGGAGGAATATTTATGAAAGCAAAACACACAGATTTAGAGAAACTTGAGCAGCTCTATAAAGAGTCGGGTAACCAGCTCGTAGTGCTCTACGGAAGGAGAGGCTGTCAAAAGGAGGAGCTCATAAAGGAATTTTGTGACGGAAAGAAATTCTTTTACTACAGATGCAGACAGGCATCGCCAGAGCATCAGCTTGAGATGATGGGGGAGGAGATAAGCCGTCAGTACAAGGTGAGCCTGAGCAGACAGACATATGAGGAGTACTTCGCGAGAATCAAATCAGGAGACCCTTCCAAGCTCGTCGTGATAATCGATGAGGCACAGTTTGTGGCAAAGAGGGATACATCATTTATGGAAGCAGTTGCAAAGCTTAAAAAGCACAAGCTGTATCCGGGGCCTGTACTTATAATACTTGCCACATCATCTACAGTCTGGGCTACACAGGAGGCAGCAGAGCAGTTTAAGGGAGCCGAAATGAAGCTTGGATCGCTCAATTTCCTTGAGGTTGTAAGACATTTTGAAAGTCTTCCGGTCGCGGAAATCGTGAGAATTTACGGAGCAATCGGTGGAGTTCCGGCATATCTGGATAAGTGGGATGCAGCTAAATCCTTTAAGGATAATATATGCAGGCTCGTATTGACACCATCGGGAGCACTGTATGGTGAGGCGGATGCTGTTATATCCGCAGAGCTTCGAGAGCTTTCTGCATATAGCACAATACTTGCAGCAATCGCAAGAGGCGAGAACAAGCTCAATGATATTTTCCATGCGACAGGATTTTCACGATGCCAAAATCAGCGTATATTTAAAGAATCTTGCCAACTTCAATATCGTGGAAAAAGTAGTTTCATTTGAGACCGGCGGATGGGAAAATGCAAAGAAGGGAGTATATCAGATAAAAGACACATTTGTTAATTTCTGGTTTAAGTTTGTCTATCCGAATATGTCTAATCTGTATCTGCTTTCACCGGAAGAGTTTTATGATACATATATAGAAAAAGAGCTTGATGCGTATCTTGAGAGATATTTCAGGGAGGTCTGCACAGAGTATCTGCTTATATTAAATCAGATGGGACAGCTTCCGTTTACCATAAAGCGTGTGGGTACATGGATTGGAAAGACAGGCCGCATAGACATCGTGGCTCAGAGCGAGGATAGAAGGAGCATCATCGGCTTCTGCAACTGGGACAAGCCAATGATGACCATGGATATGTGCGAGAATATGGCTATGGCTATGGAGCAGGCAAGGCTTACATCTGATGACTATTATCTGTTTTCGGCAACGGATTTTGAGCCTGCACTGCAAAGCTATGTGGTCAGAGACCTAGATTCAAGCTCATCAACATGAATGAATTATAGAGGAGCTTATGGGAAAATCACTGATATATGTTGAGCTCTACATAAATTGCATTTTTTTGAGTTTTAGGAAATGTTGAGTTTACGTTATTATTTGTGTTATTCATAATATTTTTCCTTTCTTTACTTAACATAATATAAATATATGAGGAGGTTTATATGGCTAAATATGCTTATCGTATTCTAAATGGAACTGAAAATGATAGAGTAGATGCTGCTAAGTTATCATTACATGATGATGGAGTATTTTATTGTACAACGCCAGAGTGCCATGCAAGAATGTATTTACGCTCCCCTCAAAAAGCAAGTGCTTGTTTTGTAAGCTATAGCGTTGCAGAGCATACAGGTGGAACTATTTGCCATTTAAAGGATCAATTTAAACCAGACAAATATGAAGAAAAACTTTTCTCGTTAGAAAAAATTATTTGATAATTTATTAAACAAGAAAGAAAATGATTCTCCCTCACGGTATAGCTCAGGCGGAAAAGGTACTAATCAGCGGATTGCTATAAATTCCTTAAAAATGCTATATTTGATGTGTCTACAATATCGTGATGGTGGAAGCTATAATGGATACCTAATTGATGATATTCTCATAGATAAATATAACTTTGATAAATATTTTTCAATTGGTATTACTGGAAATCGCCTTATTGCATGCACATTTTGGAAGTATGATTCAAATGAGCAATGCATTTATATGAATTGCCCAGATGATTTACTAACAATACAAAAAAAACAACATAAAACTTTAAAGAATTTATGTAAAAAATACTAAAATGTTTAAAAAATGCGCTACAAAACTAAAAGATAAAACACATTCAAAAATATCAGTAATTGCTGCAAATTGGACTAATTCATCCGATAGTACGTGCCTAGCAGAATGTGAACTCGTTTCTGTAGGTAAACAAATATGCAAAGGAGATTAGTATGGTTTTTGAAAGATTAAATAATTGTCTCTTTTAAAAATACTGATAAATTCGGTTGCAATATCTTCACTATAACCATAGCCTTCAAATTCCTCTATCAAGGATTCTGTTGATTCTTCTTTACAGTTGTAACCTAAGATATAATGCAATGTCCGCAATTGCTCTGTGCTCAGAGTGTTGAGTTTTTCTTTTATAAGCAATGGAATCCAAGTAAGAAGTTCATTGCGTTCATTATCAAAAGTAGCATTTATATCTTTTAAATTGTGTTTGTTTTTCATAGGTATTTCCTTTCTGCGGGTGATAATAAATCACCCGCTAAAATAATGTTAAAGTAGATTTCTTAACCAATCCATCAGGCCTTCATCATCTTTCCATTGTGGCATAGACGGTGAATCTTTTAGTGGATTAGCTTTTTCAAGAGCTTCACGTTTTAGTGCTGTGTCTGCTCTTGCATATATTTCTGTCGTTGTTACGCTAGTGTGTCCGAGCAGATCACGTATATAAACCAGATTTACATTTGCCTGTAATAGATGCATGGCTTTGGAATGTCGTATGCAATGGGGAGAAAGTTTTTCTGGAATTAGATCTGGATGAATTTCCCTAGCCATATCTGTATATTTGGTTAAAATATAGCCGATACCGTAACGAGAAAGCTGTTGTCCACCTCGATTTTGAAATAAATATGCTTCATTTCCCTGCTCAGCAATTCTAAATTCTTTAATATATTGTTTTAATATGTCCTCGGTTCTTGATAGTATCGGAACAACTCGTGTTTTGCTTCCTTTTCCAGTTAATCTGATTGTTGCCGGAGCACTAAAGCGTATATGTGAAACACGGATATCAGCAATTTCTTGGACTCTTGCTCCTGTGTCATACATAAGACTAAGCAAGGCAAGATCTCTGCGACCATACTTTGTACTTATGTCTGGTTGCTCTAATAAAACTTTTATTCCTTCTATAGTAAGATACTTTAATTCAGGCTCAGATTGCTTCATTGGTTTGATGGCAAGTGCCTTTTGACATTCCAAAGCTTTGTCTGGTAAAGCAAACTGTAAATATGAAAAGAATGATTTTAGTGCACCTAAACGTTGGTTACACGTACTTGAACCACAATTACGCTTTTCTTTAAGCCAAAGCAAAAAGTCTTCCATATTTTTTCGGTCTACCATATCTAAATTCAAGCGATTAGGTTTTATATTCTTCTCAGTATCATAAAATATGAGCAGGAGCCGGAAAGTATCTCTGTATGATGCAATAGTATTTGGACTTAAATTACGTTGCACAGGTAAATATTCAGTAAAAAACTTTGTTAAATGATAAGAAAAATCAGCAGTATTATTCTTCTTCATATAAAATACCTCCTATTTCCGGGAAAACATATCCAGTCAATTCTTCCATTTGTTTTAGTACATCTGGAAAAACTTCAGCCGTTAATTTCAGATAGTATTGAGTAGAAGCTATACCGGTATGTCCAACATATTTTGATAAAATTGGCAGCATTGTTGTGAGATCCGCACCTTCCTCTGCCCATTGATTCAAGCGATGGCAGATAAAAGTATGACGTAAATCATGAACCCGTGGACCGAGTTCTTTTCCTAAATAAGGAATCCCTGCCAGCCACAGTTGCTCTCTAAAGTCTTTTTCAATGTTGCTTACACAATAGCTGCTACCATCTTTTTAAAAAAAAAGGGAATGAGCTGTCATGCTTGGAATGTACTTGATTGGCATATGAACGGCATCTGATAAATAAGCTATCAGCCATTGGAACAAAACGTTCATTTCCATTTTTTGAATCACGCACATGTATTATCCCATTTTCTAAATCAACATCACCTACTGTCAAATTTAACAGCTCTGATATTCTGAATCCACAACCATACAGCATCCGATACAATAGTGGAAATGCAATATGACGATATGGTGATATTGGCGAATATGTCATATTATCTAAAGATGAAAAGAGTCTATGGATTTCATCCTTAGTAAAAACATAAGCGTTATGCTGTGAATAATGATATTTTTGTGGAGCTGAAATATATCCACAATAACCTTGACTGTTTAAAAATACTGCAAAATGTTGCAGATACATAATCCTTGCTGAGCGAGTGGCTTCATTTTCATTGGGACGTTTTTGTGCCCAATCCAAAACGATATTTTGAGTCAGCTCATAATTTTTGACTTCGTATTTTTTACTAAATGTATCAAAAACATGAAGGGCAGTATAACCACCAACATATTCATAGCCTAGAGCCTGTTTTTGTTTTACAAATAAATCAAGCATTGAAGCAAATGGACCATCAAAGGATCCTACAGTTCTCTTTTTCATAAATCCACCTCCAATCCACACTTAGACAGTTGCTTTAAACTGACTCGTAAGTAAATCTCGGTACTTTCAATATCTGCATGTCCCAGAGTTTGTGATATAACCGGAAGCGGAACATCATTTTCTAACATTCGAGTCGCTAATCCGTGTCGAAATGCATGCATTCCTATACGTTTATTAACAGGAGCTTTTAATCCGGCTTTTCTCATTTGTTGCGGAATTATTTTTCCTAGTGATGTTAATTCACCATAAGGGTAAATGTGTGATACAAAGATATTTTTTACATCAGTTTCAGGTCGTCCATTTTTAAGGTAATCAATAATTGCCCACCCTACATCATCCGGCATTGGTAGAGTAAGAGAACGTCCTGTCTTTTTCTGCGAGAAAGAGATTACTTTTGTATCCCAATCTATATTTGAAAAAGTTAATGTACGGATATCACTGCTTCTCATGCCAAGTCTTGCTGCCATTATAAAAATTGCGTAATTACGTTTCCCGATTGGATTTGCTCGATCCACTGAATTGAGTATCTGTTCAATTTCGGAAATAGTAAAAGTGCTCGGTATCTTTTGCTGTCTTAAATTTTTTACATAAGGAATAAATTCTTCTAATTGGGCATCTATATACTGATTATCAAATGCCCATTTCAACATGCGCCGAATCTCACGTAATGTTTCTGATACATATGTTGTAGAAAATCTCGCCAAAGATAAAATATATGTATTAATTGTTTGTCCCGATATATCTTTGAAATCTCTAATTCCAGTATCATATAAATAATCGTGAAAACGAAAAAGCCTTGTTCGTAGTGACTTCATAGTATTTTCTGTAAAATTCCGTTGTGATTCTTCCTCTAAAAATCCTAGAAAAATAGCTTTTAGCTCTTCCGAAAATGCTGACTTTGATGTACAATATTGTCGGAAGATAACATGGAATTGTGAAAAGTCCGAGAACATGTTGATTGCTCTCGTGATACGATACATTGAATCACGACACTCTAGTGATTCAGAGTAAACATCCTGAAGGAATTTTTGACGAAAATTTTCTGTAAATTCCTGTTCTGGCTGATTCGTTGCGTAGGAAACCATATTGTTCCATATTTTACTGTAAGTTTGAATTTGGCAATTACTGTAGCCTTTCTTAAGCATCACCTCCTTTAGTTCAGAAACGTAAGGTTCCAGTTCTGTTGTAAAAACCTTTTTAATACCTTCCATATTTTTCTCCTTTCTATGCAAACTGTGGTTACTGTTATAATCACAATAGCAAATAAACAGAGAAAAATGTTAAGTAATTTTAATAAAAATACCAATATTGAAAGGAATGAGTGTATTGACTCAACATAATATATGACTCACAAAAAACTGATAATAACAGAGAAGCCATCCGTGGCACAGGAATTTGCGAAGGTGCTGCGGGTGAGCGGACGCAATGACGGTTATATAGAAAATGGAGAATATGTGATTTCATGGTGCGTAGGACATCTGGTCGGGCTGGTCTACCCTGAGTCCTACGACATGAAATATAAGAAATGGCGTCTTGAGGATCTGCCGTTTCTGCCAAAGGAATACAAATATGATGTGATAGACAGCGTGCGCAAGCAGTACAATATTGTGCACGCTCTTTTGCAGAGAGAGGACATTGACAGAGTTTACTGGGCAGGTGATGCCGGAAAAGAAGGACAGACCATCGAGGAGAATATCAGAAACTTTGGTGGTGTCAGGGAAGGCATGGAGGAACTTCGAGTCTGGATAGATTCGCAGACCGAGGAGGAAATCCTAAGAGGCATAAAAGAGGCAAAGCCGATGAGTGCGTATGCAAACCTCGGAAAGAGCGGCATCATGCGTACCATCGAGGACTATGCGATGGGCATCAACTTTTCGCGTGTCATGTCGGTCAAATACGGCAATCTGCTAAACGATGCAGCGGGTACACGCTCGTACACGGCAATCGCGGTCGGACGAGTGATGACATGTGTGCTTGGAATGGTAGTAATCCGTGAGCGCGAAATCAGAAACTTTAAGGAGACTCCGTTTTACAGGGTAATCGGCAGGTTTACGGATGCCGGTGTAGAGGCAGATGGAAGGCTGTAGAAGGCTCAAGGTACTTTGAATCACCGCTTTTATACAAGGAAAACGGTTTCAAAGAGGAAAAAGATGCACTTGCTTTAATTGAAGAATTAAACGGCAAACAGGCGAAAGTTAAATCTATAGTTAAGAATATTACTAAAAAAAGAGCACCGCTTCTTTTCAACCTGGCGGAGCTGCAGGCAGAGTGCTCAAAGAAGTTTAAAATCAGCTGATGAGACATTACAGGTGGCTCAGGATCTGTATGAAAAAAAAGCTCACCACCTATCCTAGAACAGATGCCAGGGTGCTCTCAAGCGCTGTGGCAAAGGAGATTGGAAAAATATAAGCAGGCTTAAAGGTTTTGAACCGACAGCAGCTACTTGGTGAGCATATTATGCAAAAGAGGCTATATGCCAACATAGCTGATACGCAGTACACGGATGACAGCAAGGTAACAGACCACTATGCTATCATTCCGACAGGTCAGCTTACAGAGCTTTCGGGGCTTACATCGCTTCAAAGAGCAGTATTTGAGCTGATTGTCAGGCGTTTCCTTAGTATTTTTTATCCACCGGCAGAGTATGAGAATGTGAAGCTTGTCGTAGATGTGGATAAGGAAAGTTTTTTTGCATCATCAAAGGTACTAAAGAGCGAGGGCTATTTACAGGTGGCGAATCCGCCGAAAAAGAAGTCGTTTGAGGAATCAAACGCACGAATACTTGGTAAAAACAGTGAAACTGCAGATAGTACAGATGAAAACAGCACAGTAAACGGTAGCAATGATGAGATAGTCGTAAATCCCAAGGTGATGCTTGAGCTTGCCGATAAGCTAAAGGCGGGGGATGAGATAGCATGCCAAGGCTATAATATCAAGTTTGGTAAGACATCTCCGCCAAAGCGATATACATCAGGCTCCATGGTGCTTGCCATGGAAAATGCAGGACAGCTTATCGAGGACGAGGAGCTTCGTGAGCAGATAAAGGGCTCAGGAATAGGCACCTCAGCAACGAGAGCGGAGATAATCCAGAAGCTTGTCCGTATAGGATATCTGAATCTGAACAAAAAGACACAGATACTCACACCAGAAAGCTTGGCGAGATGGTATTTGAGGTCGTATACATGACAGTTCCGGCACTTCTTAATCCAAAGATGACAGCCAACTGGGAAAAGGGACTGGACGGAATTACAAGGGGCACGGTGGATTTCTGGGAATACAGGGGAAAGCTTGAGAGCTTTATCCGCAAAGAGACAGAAAAGATGATTGAGCAGAATCTGCGCCCTGAGATTGCAGACCGTATCAGCAGCTTTGCAGGCAAAAATGCCAGAGGTGCGGCGGCCAGACGAAAGATAGGTGTCAAGTGCCTGTTTGCGGCGGCGAGATAGTGACCACACCGTTTGGTTATGGCTGCGCCAATTACAAAAATGATAAATCAGGATGTAATTTTAATATCGGACAGGTGGCAGGACTGGATATTCCGGAGGAACAGGTCAAAAAGCTGATTGAAGAAGGAATCACCGACACAATCCGTGGGTTTAAGTCGAAGAGCGGCAAACGCTTTGATGCATGCTTAAAGCTCAACAAGGATGAACAGACGAACAAGGTATCAGCCACCTTTGATTTTGAAAATGTAAAGCCGCAAAAGGTCGAAGGCATTGTATGCCCGGACTGTGGAGGCGATATATATGTGTCGCCATACGGCTACCGATGTGCAAACTATAACAGACAGACAGAGGATGGCTGCCATTTCTTCGTTGGAAGGATAGCAGACAAGCAGCTGTCACAGGTACAGTTTTTAGAGCTCATGGCAAACGGCAGAACAGAGACGATAAAGGGCTTTAAATCAAAATCGGGAAAGCGCTTCAACGCATGCCTCGTTTTAAAGAAGGAGCCGGTCACAGAGGGAAGTGAGAAAATGCATACAGTCGTGGCTTTTGACTTTGATAATGTGGAGGATGAAATCATAAAGGATGTTGTCTGTCCGCTTTGTGGTGGTCAGATAAAAAAGACATCGTTTGGCTATGGATGTGTGAACTACAAGGGTGATGAGCCGGGAAGCTGCCGCTTTTCGGTGGGACAGATTGCGGGAAAGACAATCACAGCCGCAAACTTAAAGCAGCTTCTTAATGATAAAAAGACCGAGACCATACGAGGCTTTAAATCCAAAAGCGGGAAACGCTTCGATGCGTGCCTGGTGCTTAAGGAGGATGAAAATAAAAAGCTTTCTGTCCAGTTTGATTTTGACCATGTAGAGCCAAAGACAGTGAAGGATGTAGTATGTCCGAAGTGCGGAGGCAAAATCCAGGTGGCGCCGTTTGGTTTTGTATGCGAGAACAACAGACGTGATGATCCTGAGAGCTGCCGCTTTATGGTGGGCAAGGTTGCAAGCGTCAAGATAAAGGAATCAGTCCTTAAGGAGCTTCTGACAAAGAAAAAGACAGAAGTTATATCAGGATTTGTCTCAAAGACAGGCATGAAGTTTGACGCACCGCTAAAGCTCACAGAAGATGGAGATATAGCCTTTGATTTCCCCGAAAAGCCTAAGCCAATCGAGACAAATGTACTCTGTCCAAAGTGTGGCAGACCTCTCAAAAAGACACAGTGGAAATATGAGTGTGAGTGCGGCTTCAATGTTTGGCATACAGTGGCAAAGGTGGAGCTTTCAGAGGAAATTCTCACGGAGCTGTTTACCACAGGAAAGACCAAAAAGAAGGTCATAGGCTTCACCTCCAAGGCGGGAAATGTATTCGATACATGCCTTAAGTTTGAAAATGACCAGATATCATTTGATTTCGATAACCCCGGCGAGGAAGAAGTGCAGAGCAAGCAGATGATGCGCCGGATGAGCCAACCATGAATAATACAACCATGGATGAGATGGGAATCCCAGAGGAATTTCTGGCTGGTATTGATATGGCAGCAGAGGGCGCACAGGCAGATGATGTGTCGGAGGCGGCACTTGCGGCGGCACATGAGCTGTTCGGTGAGTAGCTCTGCTTATAATTAAATTATTAAATTACTATTAAATTAATTATGAATTTTTTATAATTTTATGTTTTAAATACTTTATATTTAAGTTTAAATATTAAAATGAAAGTTAAAACAATAGTCAATAATTTTTCACATAATACATAAAAGAAAGGACATAGAAAAATGGAAAACGCAAAAATAACAAACCTCTATAATCTGGATGAAACAATCGCAAAGGAGTATTTATCACAGTTCACTTATCCATGGGAGGCACTTGCCGGAATAAGTGATTTCATCAAGGAGATAGGACCAACACTCGACCCTGAAATCTATGAGAAAAGAGGAGAAGATATCTGGGTAGCAAAGAGCGCAACAGTATTTGACAGCGCATATCTGCACGGTCCGCTCATCATCTGCGAGGATGCAGAAATCAGACAGTGTGCTTTTATCCGTGGCAGCGCAATCGTAGGAAAGGGCTCAGTAGTAGGTAACTCCACAGAGCTCAAAAATGTCATCATCTTCAACTCAGTACAGGTGCCTCATTACAACTATGTAGGTGATTCAATTCTTGGCTACAAATCACATATGGGCGCAGGCTCTATTACATCAAATGTAAAGAGCGACAAGACTCTTGTAGTCGTAAAGGATGTTTATGATACAAAAGAGGAGATTGAAACCGGCCGCAAGAAATTCGGCGCTATGCTCGGTGACCATGTGGAGGTAGGCTGCAACTCAGTGCTCAATCCGGGAACAGTAATAGGAAGAAATTCAAACATTTATCCGCTTTCAAGAGTACGCGGAGTCATCCCTGCAAACCACATTTTTAAGGACAAGGACAACGTAGTTCTTAAAAAATAGTAATGTTGTTTGAAAAAATATTGTATTTTTGTTGTTTTTTGTCGATGATACTCTAGACTTATGACAAAAAATATGAGAGAATAAATCGGGTATGTTAAAACCATAACGAAAGGAGTCTTAAGATGATTTACACTAAGGAAGTTGAAAACATGTGTCCTGTAGCTAAGGGCGCAAAACATGAGCCAGCTCCTATCCCAGAAGAAGGAAAATGGTTCATTCTAAGAAAATTGAGGACATTTCAGGATTTACACACGGTGTAGGCTGGTGTGCACCACAGCAGGGTGCCTGCAAGCTCTCACTCAATGTAAAGAATGGAGTAATTGAAGAGGCATTAGTTGAGACTATCGGATGCTCAGGAATGACACACTCTGCAGCTATGGCAGCAGAAATCTTACAGGGTAAGACAATTCTTGAGGCATTAAACACAGACTTAGTTTGTGATGCCATCAATACAGCTATGAGAGAGTTATTCTTACAGATCGTTTACGGTCGTACACAGTCTGCATTCTCTGATGATGGACTTGCTGTTGGAGCAGGACTTGAGGATTTAGGAAAGGGACTTCGCTCACAGGTTGGTACAATGTACGCAACAAAGGCAAAGGGAGTTCGTTACCTTGAGATGGCTGAGGGCTATGTAACAGGAATCGCTCTTGACAAGAACGATGAAGTAATTGGATACCAGTTCGTTTCTCTTGGAAAAATGACAGATTTTATCAAAAAGGGTGATGACGCTAACACAGCTTGGGAGAAAGCTTCAGGATCATACGGTCGTGTAACTCCAGAGCAGGGTGCTGTTAGGATCATCGATCCAAGACAGGAATAAGAGGAAAGGAGAACGACAATGGCATTATTTGAAGCATATGAAAGAAGAATAGACCAGATCAATGCTGTACTTAACAGCTATGGTATCAGCTCAATCGAAGAAGCTGAAAAGATTACAAAGGACGCTGGACTTGATGTTTACGATCAGGTAAAGAAAATCCAGCCAATCTGTTTCGAGAACGCTTGCTGGGCATACACAGTTGGTGCAGCAATCGCAATCAAAAAAGGATGTAGAAGAGCAGCAGACGCTGCAGCAGCAATCGGAGAGGGACTTCAGGCATTCTGTATCCCTGGATCAGTTGCTGATCACCGTAAGGTAGGTTTAGGACATGGTAACCTTGGAAAGATGCTCCTCGAGGAGGAGACAGAGTGCTTCTGTTTCTTAGCAGGTCACGAGTCATTCGCAGCCGCTGAGGGTGCTATCGGAATCGCTGAGAAGGCAAACAAGGTTCGTCAGAAACCACTGCGTGTTATCCTTAACGGACTTGGAAAAGACGCTGCACAGATCATCTCACGTATCAACGGATTCACATTCGTAGAGACACAGTATGACTACAAGGCAGCTAAGCTCAACATCGTTTCTGAGCATGCATACTCAGATGGACTCCGTGCAACAGTTAAGTGTTACGGTGCAGATGATGTTCAGGAAGGTGTTGCAATCATGCATCACGAGAACGTTGGTGTTTCTATCACAGGAAACTCTACAAACCCAACTCGTTTCCAGCATCCGGTAGCAGGTACATACAAGAAAGAGTGTATCGAGCAGGGCAAGAAGTACTTCTCAGTAGCATCAGGCGGTGGTACAGGACGTACACTTCACCCAGACAACATGGCAGCAGGACCAGCTTCATACGGTATGACAGATACAATGGGACGTATGCATTCAGATGCACAGTTCGCAGGATCTTCATCAGTTCCGGCTCACGTTGAGATGATGGGACTTATCGGAATGGGTAATAACCCAATGGTTGGTGCTACAGTAGCAGTTGCCGTTTCTGTTCAGCAGGCTGCTGATGAGGGTAAATTCTAAATAGAAAGCTTGATTTTATAGGCTTTTTGGAGAGTCTTTGGAGAAATCCGAAGGCTCTCCTATTTTTATAAAAGTACATGTGGACGAGAATAATATTGAAATGTCCACATCTCGTCCACGTAAATTTAAAATGTGGACGAGAAAATAATATTTAAAATGTGGACGAGGTATGTTATACTCCTAATAAGAGGAACATCTGTTCTTGAAAGGAGTATGACTATGGGCGGTGTATTAATTAAAGCAATCACACCAACCGAAACGTATTACGCAGATCCATACACAAACACGCTCTATAATTCTGCTGGAAGAGAAATGATACACGGCTTCTTACGGATTATAGCATTTATGCTTTTCAAAAATATAATTGCAGTAGAAAACGCAAACGGACAGCTTGTATACTGCTCACGGAAATTAAAATGCGCTTGACAAATACAACCTATATGTTGTATTCTGTAATCGACAAAAGAGAAAGCGAGGATTATAGATGACACTACACGATTATTGCTCTAATTCTGGTAAAGACTTAATACTTGATTATATAAATAGTTTACCAGAAGATGAAAAGACAGATGGTTTATACTGTTATGGAATGCATGGAAAAGGGGGAATTTGATAAAATCAAAATTCAAGCGTTGGGAAAAGAAAGTATATGAGGTATATTTTCAGAAACACAATCGAATATTTTATATTACGGTTGATAAAGAGAATATATATTTGCTTCATGCTTGCCGTAAACAGAAAAATAAAACGGAAAAGACAGATCAAAAACTTGTCCGAAAACGAGCATCTGAACTTGGAAAACAACTAGGCAAAACATTTATATAAGGAGGTAGCAAAATGCCATTTGTAGAAATCAATGTAAAAAATGAAATTGAAAAGCAAAGACAAAATAATCCAGAATTTAAAAAGGCATGGGATGAATCCCGTGCCGAGTATAAGCTCATAGGTGAAATGATTTCTTTACGGAAACAAGAAAATATAACGCAAAAGGAATTAGCTTCATTAACTGGAAATAAACAACAGGTAATTTCACGGATTGAACGGAAAGAAAGTATTCCTACAATAAGAGCATTTAGTCATATACTTGATGCTTTAGGATATGAGTTACGTATTGTAAAAAAGAAATCAGTATAAGCAAATAAGTGTAGTGTTATCAATAGCACCCAACGGAAATTAAAAATCTGTTAGGTGCTATTTTTATGCCCAAAAGGAGGAAACAATTATGAAACGCAAAACAATACTTAGCAGTCAATGATATTCAATCAATAGATTACTAAAAGAATTGAGGTCAGAAAGTGAGGAATGTTGGAAAAAATTTAAACAGAAATATTCTTTTTCTCAAACTCCTGCTTTATTAGTGTTTGAGAAAGGCAAATGTGTTTCAAGTGTAGAATGTGGAAAAGATGGTTTGCCAGTTGTGAAAAATCTAAAAATTATACTTGACAAATGAATAGAATGAGATAAAATATAACACTGTTATATTTTGGAGAGACGTTCAGGAGAATAAGAAAAAGATGTCGACAAAAGCAGAAGATACAGAGAAAAATATATTAAATACAGCCAGAAAGCATTTTTTAAAAGATGGCTTTTCCGGGGCATCTTTAAGAAATATTGTAAAGGATGCCGGACTTACAACGGGTGCCTTTTATAAATACTATCCGACAAAAGAGGCGCTTTTTGATGCACTGACAGATCCGTATATAGAACATATATATCAGATCTACGACCGTGTAGTTGAGGATTTTGAAAAGCTTTCTGCCAAAGAACAGACCAGTAATATGTCGGACACATCCGGCGACGGAATGGATCAGATGATTGACTATATCTATGAGCATTATGATAATTTCCGATTATTGCTGAAATGTGGAGACAGTGGAAAGTTTGAGACATTCATACACAATATGGTAGACAGGGAAATGAGATCCAGTTTGGAATATGTGAAGAAAATGAAGGAGGATGGAATTGAAATACCGATTGTCGGGGAAAGCCTCATGCATATGATCTATACCGGATTTTTTTCATCTATATTTCAGATCATTGAGCACGATATAGATAAGGAAACTGCAAAGAGAAATGTGCACAAGCTTCGGGAATTCAATACCGGTGGCTGGGAGCGATTATGGAACGTTAAATTTTAGGCTTACGATTCAGAAAGGTACATTTTAAGAAAATAATATCAGGTGCTGATGCCGGCATGCCACCTATTTTATTATACAAGGGTTAGGAATAACTAACAAAATTAAAACTATAGCAAGGAGTGAATACGTGTGAAA
>ENA-OQBT01000484-OQBT01000484.1-human-gut-metagenome-genome-assembly--contig:-NODE-484-length-23946-cov-5.401780_pt1 | contig 23946 bp, 29 predicted proteins | sample MGYA00242749_ERZ504557 | MGnify/ENA primary metagenome ERZ504557 (study PRJEB26092, sample SAMD00036243) | human gut metagenome | host: Homo sapiens | study: EMG produced TPA metagenomics assembly of... | reverse complement strand
CAATGCCTGCGTCCTCCGCGGCGGCAGTGAAGCCATCGCGTCCAATACGGCCCTGGCTAACGTCATCCGCGAAGGCCTGGCCAAAGCCGGTCTCCCGGCCGATGCGTGAACCTCATCGAAAATACGGACCGGGCTTTGGTCAAGGAACTGCTGACCTTGCGCCGGTACATCGACCTGGCCATTCCCCGCGGCGGTGCCGGCTGATCCACATGGTCGTCGATACGGCGACAGTACCCTGCATCGAAACGGGCAGCGGCGTCTGCCACGTCTACGTCGATAAAGACGCCGACCTGGACATGGCCGTCCACATCGTCGAAAACGCCAAAGTTTCGCGGCCGTCGACGTGCAATGCCATGGAAACGCTCCTGGTCCACCGCGATGTGGCCGCTGCCTTCCTCAAGAAGCTGGCACCGGTCATGGAAGCGGACCGCGTCGAACTGCGCGGTGACGACGAAGCCTGCCAGTCGAGTGCCATGAAGGCGGCCAGCGAGGAAGACTGGGCGACGGAATACAATGCCCTCATCATGTCGGTCAAGGTCGTCGGCTCCCTCCAGGAAGCACTGGACCACATCCGCCGCTTCAGTACCCATCATTCCGAAGCCATCATTACGGAAAATAAGGCGACAGCTGCCGCTTTCCAGGCGGCTGTCGATTCGGCGGCCGTCTATGTCAATGCGTCGACGCGCTTCACCGATGGCTTTGAATTTGGTTTTGGCGCCGAAATCGGTATCAGTACGCAGAAGCTGCACGTCCGCGGCCCTATGGGGCTGGAAGCACTCGTGTCCTATAAATACCTCGTCGACGGCAACGGTCAGATCCGGTGAGGCTGGCCCGGCTGCGCGGGTATGGACGGACCCTGCGCCAATATGCGGCTTCACCGAAGACGCAGTTCGAATACCGGCATTATGCCAAATTTTTATTGCTTTATGCGTTAGCAGTAGCTATCGCCTGGGGAGGAATTTATTGGTACCATGGAAATCACTAGGCTCGGCATCATGGGGGGGACCTTCAATCCCATCCATCTAGGCCATCTCATGATTGCCGAAGAAGCGCGCCAGACCTTTCACCTGGACAAGGTACTCTTTGTGCCGTCATATATCACGCCCAACAAGAACGTCAACGGTGCGACGGCCGAGCAGCGCCTGGCCATGACGCGCCTGGCTACGGCTGACAACCCGCATTTTACAGTCAGTGACATGGAGATGCGCCGCAAGGGCAACTCCTATACGGTCGATACGCTGCGCTTCTTGAAGAAGCTCTACGGACCGTCGTATATCTTGTATTTTATATCCGGTACAGACACTATCCACGACTTGCACAACTGGAAAGAACCGGAAGAAATCCTGAAGTTGTGCCAGTTCGTCGGAGCGACCCGGCCGGACGGCTCGGAACAGATCGACTCCATCATCGCCTCGTTCGGGGAGTTGGGGAAACATATTCTCAAGCTGCCCGTACCGACGATGGAAATTTCATCGACGGAACTGCGCCGCCGCATCCGCCTGGGCCTGTCTGTCCGCTATATGATACCGCCGGCTGTGGCCGAATACATCAGAAAAAATGGAGTATATCAATGTACAACGAAGAATTCAAAGATAGAATCAAAGCGGATTTAAAGGAATCTCTGTCTTCTCATCGCTATACCCATGTACTGGGTGTAGCAGCAGCGGCCCGCGAATTGGCAGACCGCTACGGCTGCGATGCCGATACGGCTGAAGTGGCCGGCCTTTTTGCACGATGCTGCCAAACAGCTGCCCCTGCCGGACATGCAGGCCCTGGCGGAAAAATCCTTTCCCGTCCTGCCGGCACCCATCCTGCTAACGGCGGCCTGCTCCACGGCTACGCTGCTGTGACTATCGCCAGGGAACGCTATGGCATCACCGATCAGCCCTCTTAGGGGCCATCGCTCATCATACGACCGGGGCGGAACAGATGAGCACGCTGGAAAAAATCATCTTCCTCGCCGATTACATCGAAGTGAACCGCGACTTCGACGGCGTCGACGATTTGCGAAAAGCCGCCCGGCGCAACCTCGATGAAGCCGTCCTCTTAGGCTACGATTCGACGATCCGCCATCTCCTCGACCAGGGCAAACCTATTTTCGTCGGCACCGTCGTCAATCGCAATGCACAGATCGACGTCGTCCGTGCCGCAGATCGGAAGGCCTGAGGATGACACAGGAAAAACGAAGGAAGATTTTATACCGCATTTTGACCGTCGTCGCCGCCGTCGCCGTCTTCCTGGCCGGCCGGTCTTTGTACCTGCATTACCAGTCCATCAAAGAGGCGCCGATCCAGCAGGACGCGCCCGATACCAGCCAGACCCAGAGCGACAGCTCCGTCTTTGCCCAGACCAGTCCGGACAAGCCGCTTTACGTCCTCCTCCTCGGGACCGATGGCGGTCATCCGCAGCAGGCGAATTTCGTCGGTGTCGCGGCCATCAACAAGGCCAAGAAGCACATCGACATCATCATGCTGCCAGACGATACGAAGATCGAAGGGCGCAAGGAAAAGGGCATCCAGGAATTGCAGGATGTCTATAGCGAAGGCGGCATGAGCCTGGTCCGGGCCGTCGTCGAAGATATTTTCCACATCCCCATCCCCTATTATGCGACCTTTACGGTCGATTCCTTCTCGAAGATGGTCGATATGAGTGGCGGCGTGCCGATTTATGTCGAAAAGAACATGTACCACGGCGATGAAGAAACGGGGAAGACCGACATCAACCTCTTCCAGGGTTATCAGACCCTGACCGGGAAGGAAGCTGCCGGCTATATGCGCTACGTCGATGGCGACGGCTATCTGTCGCGGACGCAGCGCCAGGAACGGTTCATCAAGAATTTCTATGAAGACCGGCAGGACTGCTTCGGCGTGACCAATGCCTTCTTCCTGTACCGGGCATGGCACGACGTCGATTCCAATATTTCCGCCAAGGATATGGCCAGCTGGCCTTTGATTTCCGCGGCGTCACGGCCGATAACATCGACTTCTATATCCTGCCCGGCGAAATGGCCATGAGCGGCAAGAACGGCGATACGAAATATTACTGGACCTACGACCCGGTCGAAGTCCAGAAGGTCATCGGCCGCACGAACAATGCCATTTCGACAGCACCGGAACCGGATGATACGAAAAAATAATAATTACGTCATAAAGGAGTTACTACATACATGCCAATTACCATGAAAGCAGCGAAAGCTGAACAACCGAAAGAACTGAAGAGCTATGAAATTGCCTGCAAGGCCGCTGACGACAAGAAAGCCTGGGACATCGTCACCCTCGATATGAGCGATTCGTCCCTTATGGCGGACTACTTCGTCATCTGCAGTGCCCGCAATAACCGGCAGTCCCAGAGTATTGCCGACAACATCGAAGACAGATGGAAAAGAACGGCTATGATGTCCGTCACGTCGAAGGCTACCGCGAAGGCAAGTGGATCCTCATCGATGCCGGCGAAGTCATTGCCACGTCTTTGTCGAACAGGACCGCCAGTACTATGATCTGGAAAACTTGTGGTGCGACGCACCGCGCATTGCCTACGAAGGTGAATAAGATGATGACACTTCAGGAAAACAGTATTGCGACGCTGGAAGTCCTACGCCAGAGCGACATGGGCGTCTTTTTGAACGGCGGTACGGGCAATACGAACGACGACATTTTACTCCATAAGAACCAGCAGACGGGCGACGTCAACGTCGGCGATAAGGTGACGGTCTTCTTGTACCATGACCCGTCAGGCCGCCTGACGGCTTCCATGCGCCTTCCTAAGATCAAAGTCGGCCAGATCGGCTATGCGCCGGTCATCAATACGACGCGCTTCGGTGCCTTCGTCGATGTCGGTACGGAACGGGGCATCTTCATGCCCTTTGCCGAAATGAAAGGCCGGCCGAAAGAAGGGGAATACGTCTGGGTCAAGCTCTATGAAGACAAATCCCATCGCCTGGCCGTCTCCATGGAAGTGGAAGACGAAATGCGCCGGGCGTCGCGGGCAGCGACGGATGCTAAAATCGGCGACTGGGTCGAAGGGGCGGTCTACAATATGACCGACCAGGGGGCTTACCTCATGACCCGCGAACGGTGGATCGCCTTCCTGCACCGCAGTGAGTTCAACGGGCCGATCCTCATCGGCCAGATGATCAAAGGCCGCATCACTTACCTGCGCGAAGACGGCCGCATCAACATCTCCCTGCGCCAGACCAAGGAAAATGCCATCAATCCCGATGCCGAACGCATCCTGGACTTCCTCAAGCAGCGCAAGGGCAAGATGCCTTATGGCGATAAGACGGCACCGGCCGTCATCAAAGCCAAATTCGGCCTGAGCAAAGCCGCCTTCAAGCGCGCCTTGGGCCACCTCATGAAAGAGAAGAAAATCCACCAGGACCAGGGCTGGACGTATTTAGACGAATAAATTCGTCGTTTGCCGTGGATCGTTTGCCGTTTGCCGTAATAAACAGCTGCAGGCCGTAGCCGATGTAGGGGCTCGCACGTGCCTTTCTGGCCCAGCAGGTGCCGACCAACGGAAGGCATAGGCTGGCTGCCAGAACGGACAGCAGAAGCGGCGAGCCCGCCGTTCGCAGGCCGCAGCGACATGAGTCATGTCGCCGTGGGGGCCGTCCCAAAGGGCGGCCCGTTGTGGGAATCCTGCAAGCTGATGCGATTGAGCGGTTCGTATAAAAACGGGACCGTGCACGAAGACATATGTCATCATGCACGGTCCCGTTTTGATTTTGTAGGGGCCTCTACGTGGCAAGCCCCTACGGATTTATTTTTTTTCTGTTGGATTCAGGCGGGCCGCCTTGATAGGACGGCCCCTACGGATTATTTTTCTGGTAGACAGAAAAAATAAATCTGTCCCATTTACAATGGGCTTAATATACCTAAAATAGGGTACAGATTAATCATAACCATACATTGGCCAATGTGTGAAACTCTAATCCGTGAGGGGGATTTCACATGTCATCATATTCTATGGAACACAAACAGCAAGCCGTTTCGGCTGGGAGTCTTTGTTATGCTGCCGTTTTGACGGCCCTGGTCTTTGTCCTTACCTTTGTACCGAGGATCCCGATTCCCCTGGGCTATGCCCATTTGGGGGACGCCATTATCTTTGCGTCTGTCCTGTTCAGTACGCGCCGCCAGGCAGCCCTGGCCGCTTCTGTCGGCTCGGCCCTGTCTGATTTCATCGGCGGTTTTCCGCTTTGGATCATCCCGACGCTGATCATCAAGTACGTCATGGTCGAAGCCGTCTTTTATACGGTCCGTCCGGACAAAAGGGAATGGAAACTGACGTCACCGCGCGTCTTCTTCGGCTTTTTCTTATCTGCTGCCTGGATGGTCCTGTCTTATACTGTATCGGGCAGCCTCCTCTACGGCAGCTGGGCCGTCGGCATCCCGATGGTACCGGGACTCATCGGGGAAGGCGTCGTCAATATGATTGCCGCCTATGCCCTGGCTGCTTGTCTGGTCAAGGCTAGATTCCGTGGTTATGGTTATAGCCTGAAAAGATAAGGAATGATTGTATATGCATCAAAAGAAACTGGCTCTGGTCAATGATGTCACCGGCTATGGCCGCTGCAGCATTGCCGTGGCCCTGCCTATCGTGTCGGCCCTGAAGGTCCAGGGCTGTATCCTGCCGACGGCCATCTTGTCGGTCCATACGGGCTTCCACGATTATTATCTCGACGACTATACGGAGCACATGACGCCGTATATCGAGAGCTGGAAGAAGAACGGCCTGACCTTTGACGGCATCAGTACGGGCTTCCTCGGCTCGGCCCGGCAGATCGACATCGTCCTCGATTTCCTGCACGACTTCAAAGGGCCGCAGACTCTGGCTTCATCGACCCGGTCATGGGCGACGATGGCCAGTTGTACCCGTCGTATACGCAAGAAATGTGCGATGAAATGCGGCGCCTGTTGGCTTATGCGACGTGGTGACGCCCAATGTGACCGAAGCCTGCGAACTTTTGAGCCTGCCTTATCGGTCGGACCGCGACCTTGGTGAAGCCGATTTATTGGCCATGGCCCAGGCTCTGGCCGAAAAAGGGCCTCAGGGCGTCATCCTGACGGGCATCCACGACGGGCCGTATATCGGCAATTTCATCTACGACCACGGCCGGACGAGCTGGGTCAAAGCGAAAAAAATCGGCAGCGACCGCAGCGGGACAGGGGATGTCTTTGCGGCCATCGTCTCGGCATCCGTCGTCCGCGGCGAAAGCCTGGAACAGGCCGTACAGAAAGCGTCGGATTTCATCTGCCGCGTCATGGCCTATACAGAAACCTTGGATTTGCCGCATAACGCCGGCCTGGCCTTTGAAGAATACTTGACGACGCTGCGATGAGATTCAAAAGATACACAAATTGACAAAAAAGGGGATAGAGTATCATGATCGTTTATACGGTAGTAGGACAAGGACAATATATAGATCTCGAAGATGGCTTGAAGATGAAGCCTGAAGGACAGTGGAGCATGTACGTCAATCTGACCAATCGCTGCACCTGTTCCTGTACGTTCTGTCTGCGGTCCATGAAGAAGATGGCCGAAAATGAGACACTGTGGCTGAAGCGGGAACCGACGGTGGATGAAGTGAAGAAAGCTCTCGACGGTGCTCCCTGGGACCACATCAACGAAGTCGTCTTCTGCGGCTTCGGCGAACCGACAGAACGCCTCGATGATTTGACGGCCCTCTTGAAATACGTCAAAGATACGCATCCCGGCATGAAGACCCGCGTCAATACCAACGGCCTGTCCGATTTGGCCTATGGCCGCGATACGGCACCGGACTTTGGCGGCGGTATCTTAGATACCATTTCTATCAGCATGAATGCCTCCAATAAGGAACGCTATCTGGAACTGACGCGCAGCAAATTCGGTATCCAGTCCTATGACGCCATGCTCAAATTCGCCGTCGACTGCAAACAGTACGTCCCCAACGTCGTCCTCACCGTCGTCGACCACGTCGAAGACAGCGAAGAAATCAAGAAGTGCCGCGCCATTTGTGATAAACTGGGCCTCCACCTCCGCGTCCGCGTGTACGAGGATAAATAAGTTTGCAGAATAAATAACGATGTAGGGGCTCGCACGTGGCGAGCCCGCTGCCATAATGGGTTTGTAGTGGATAGCCAGCAATGTAAAGCTATCGCCTTACTTGAATGAACGGTGGTAACATCTCAAAGCGGGCCGCCCTCTGGGACGGCCCCTACGAAGCGGTCCATGGGACCGCGGCTAACATCCACATCAAACTTTCAACTTCAAACTTCAAACTCAAAAAAGGTCTTGTCGCACGTGCGACAAGACCTTTTTTCACTGCCCATTATCTCCGTATTCATTATAGAGTTGTTTGAGGATGTTCTTTCGTTCTACCATGCCCAGGAGCTTTTTGTCTTTGACGATGGGGATGGCTTTCAGATGTTCTGCGACCATGACGGCTGGCCAGGTCTTCTATGGTAGCATCCGGGCCGGCATGATGACTTTTTTGGTCATGAGCTGTTCGGCTGTGCAGGCAAAGAGTTTCTTGAAGCCTTGTTGGTATTCCTTGAGGTTGCCGTAATAGATGTTGGCGCCCAGGAGGTTGACGTACTGCGGGACGCAGGGCTTGACTTCCTTATACAAGAGGTCGGCGTCGGTGACGATGCCGATGATTTCCTTGTCGTCCTGGACGATAGGGATGGCGTTGACGTTGTTTTCTACGAACATATCGACGAGATCAAAAATGGACGTATCTTTCTGCGCCGTAATGACATTTTTTTCCATAATATCTGCTGCCGTTTTCGACATAAGATCAACCCCTTTATCACAAATTCGATGGGAGCATGCCTCCTATTCATTTATATTATACCATATTTTGGGAATATAGGGACGGCTGCGGCCTGCGAACTGCGGACTTCGGATTTCGGACTTCGGTAACCATCCACTAACCCCTAGCCACTAACTGCTAACCACTAAAAAAGGCACTGTCTTCATGGGACAGCGCCTTTTTTCACCAAATCATGGTATAATAGATTCATATTTTACATTTTACTAGACTAAAGGAGCGATAGACATGACGATAGATTATTTAGTGGCCGACCCTAGCGGCAATACGACGATTTTGGTGCTGACGCCGGCAGCGAAGGCGCAGCATAGTTCCCTGGCGGCGAAGTTATTGGCCCTGCCGGGCATCGAGGCGGAACAGGTCGGCTATGTGAGCCGTGAAGCGGGAAAGCCGCTGCGCGTCGATATGATGGGCGGCGAGTTCTGCGGCAATGCGTCGCGGTCGGCGGCGGCCTGGGCCCTGGCCTGTGATGGCGGGGAACAAGGCGTGTACGACGTGTCCTGTTCGGGCTGCGAATGCGGTCCTGCCGGCCAAAGTGGCCCGAAAAGGGGAGGGACTTATGAAGCCTTCATTGAAATGCCTTATCCCGAAGACGTAAGCGGTATCCTCATCGCTGTCGATGATTTCCCGGCCCGCTTTTTCCGCGTCGATTTGCCGGGCATTACGCACTTCGTCCACTTCGTCCCGTCCTTGGAAGGCCTGGATAAAGAAAAATATTGGACCATTCTCCAGGACTATGTCGACGGCGAAGACCTGCCGGCTTACGGCCTGGTCCTCTGCGATACGAAGAAAGGGGAAATGATCCCCGCCGTCTACGTCCGCGATACGGATACCCTCTATTGGGAAAACAGCTGCGGCAGCGGATCGGCTGCCGTCGCCGCGGCCCTGGCCTGCACGACCCATAAGAACGTGGCCTGCTACATGAAACAGCCTGGCGGGACCCTGGCCATTGCTGCCAAAGTCAGTGAAAAAGGCGACTTGCAGCAGATATTCATCGGCGGCCCCGTCACATTGGGAGAAGTCGAAACAGTCACTATCAGCTAATAGCTTTGACCATCGTCGATTTTCGAGTATTAAGTTTGCAGTTTGTAGTTTTTAGTGAGTGCTTTTAAATTTTACGGCGGGCCGCTTGACAGGACGGCCCCTACGGTGCGACATCATGGATGTCGCTGCGGCCTGCGAACGACTACACCCGCGGGCCCGCTTCAATGATTTCTTCGGGCATGTCGGGGTACTTGGTCTTGAAGTTTTCATAGAACATGGCGGCGACTTTCTTGGCCATGATGTCGTAGGATTTCTTGTTGTCCCACGTCGCCCGCGGGTTGAGTATCTGGTTGGGGACGCCGGGACAGGTCTGGGGGATGTCGACGTTGAAGCGCAGGTCATGGCGGTAGGGGACGTCGTCGAGATAGCCGTTCAGGGCGGCCGTGATCATGGCCCGCGTGTATTTCAGGTCCATGCGGCTGCCGATGCCATAGGGGCCGCCGGTCCAGCCCGTATTGACCAGGTAGACCTTGGTATTGTACTTTTCGATGCGTTCGCCGAGCATACCGGCGTAAATGTCCGGCGCCAAGGGCATGAAGGGTTCGCCGAAGAGGGTCGAGAAGGTCGGGATCGGTTCGGTAATGCCTTGTTCCGTACCGGCGACTTTTGACGTAAAGCCCGTGACGAAGTGGTACATGGCCGCTTCTTTGCTGAGCCGTGAAATGGGCGGCAAGACGCCGAAACTGTCGGCCGTGAGGAAGATGATGACCGTCGGGATGCCGCCTTTGCCGGGTTGGGCGGCGTTGGGAATGTAGTCGATAGGGTAGCCGGCCCGCGTATTTTCGGTTATCTTGCTGTCGAAATAGTTGGGATGGCGCGTGTCTTCATCGAGGACGACGTTTTCGACGAGGGTGCCGGCCTTGATGGCGTTATAGATGTACGGTTCTTTTTCCGGATTGAGGTTGATACATTTGGCATAGCAGCCGCCTTCAAAGTTGAAGATGCCCCGTGACGACCAGCCGTGTTCGTCGTCGCCGATGAGCTTGCGGTTCGGATCGGCCGAAAGGGTCGTCTTGCCCGTGCCCGACAGGCCGAAGAAGATAGCCGTTTCCTTGGTGACCGGGTCCATGTTGGCCGAGCAGTGCATGGGCAGGACGCCTTCGTTGGGCAGGAAGTAATTCATGACGGAAAAGACGCTCTTCTTGATTTCCCCGGCATAACGCGTGCCGGCGATGAGACGGTCCGCGATTCGTAGTCGACGAGGATGGCCGCCTGCGAGTGCGTGCCGTCGACCTGGGGGTTACACTGGAAGCCCGGGGCGACGAGGATGGTGAAATCCGGTTCGCCGTACTGGGCCAGCTCTTCGGCTGTCGGCCGGATGAGGAGGTTGCGGATGAAGAGACATTCGCTGGCCAGTTCATTGACGACGCGGAATTTCTTGCGGCACTGCTCGTCGGCACCGGCAAAGCCGTCGAAGAGGTACAGGGGCCGGTTCTGGAAATAAGCCAGCATCTTGCTCTTGAGGGCATTGAATTTTTCTTTGGAAATGGGCCGGTTGATGTTGTTCCAGGCGATGTAGTCGTGGATGGACGGCGTATCGACGATGAATTTGTCATCCGGTGCCCGGCCGGTATATTTGCCGGTCCGCACGACAAGGGCCCCGGTATCGCTGAGGACGCTTCCTGATTCAACAGGGCCTGCTCCGTCAGCCAGGCCGGCGACATATTGCGGTATACTACTTGCGGATTTATGAGTCCCATGCGTTCTAGTCCATATGTCTGTTGCATATCTATCACTCCTTTGAGATTCGTGGCTAGTGGTTCGTAGGGGCTGTCCCAAAGGGCGGCCCCTACGGCAGCCTGTGAGTATCTATCTCTTTTAATCATACTAATGTGCTAAATATAGTATAATACAATCTGGTACACTATTTCAAATTGCATACTGGATACACGATAAAGGTCAAATTCTTAAAAAATACTTGACTATTTGACTTTTTGCTGTATGATATTGGTGTAAGGGTACCTGAAGGTATCCGCCACTACGGCAGAATCATATAAAGGAGTGTTTGAGTATGGCGAAAGAAACCCATGAATTTCAAGCTGAAACGAAACAATTACTGGACTTGATGGTCCATTCTATTTATACCAACCACGAAATCTTCCTGCGCGAACTGATTTCCAACGCATCCGATGCTATCGACAAGCTGCATTACCAGTCGCTGACCAACGGCGACCTCCTCGAAGGGGACACGGCCTTTGAAATCCATTTGACGCCTGACGCCGATGCCCACACGCTGACTATCTCCGATAACGGCCTGGGCATGAACAAACAGGATTTGATGGAAAACCTGGGCACCATCGCCCAGTCCGGCACCAAGGCTTTCCTGGAAAAACTGAAGGAATCCCAGGATGCAGACAGCACGGACAAGGACCTCATCGGCCAGTTCGGCGTCGGCTTCTATTCGGCCTTCATGGTCGCCGATAAAGTCACCGTCGTCACCCGCAAGGCCGGCGAAGAACAGGCTTATAAATGGGAATCCACAGGCGATGGTGAATACAGCCTGGAAGAATGTCAGAAACCGAAACACGGCACGACAATCATCCTCAGCCTGGGCAAGGACTTCTACGGCGATGACAGTGAAGAAAACTACACCGACAAGATGACCCTCCAGAGCCTGGTCAAGAAGTATTCCGATTATATCCGCTACCCGATTACCATGGACTTCACGACCAAGGAAAAACCGAAGGATGCCGACGGCAAGGTCATCGAAGACGCACCGGAAGAAGAACACACGGAAACGCGGACGCTGAACTCCATGCAGCCCTTGTGGACGCGCAACAAATCGGACATCAAGCCGGAAGAATATAAGGAATTTTTCCAGCACCAGTTCTATGAATGGGAAGAACCGATGGAAATCTTCCACAACCGCGTCGAAGGGGCCGTCGATTACACGGCGCTCCTGTTCATCCGGGCAAGGCTCCGTTCAACCTCTACTATGCCGACTATGAACCGGGCATCCAGCTCTATTCGCGCCACGTCTTCATCATGGATAAATGCAAGGACCTCCTGCCGGATTACCTGCGCTTTGTCAAGGGCCTCGTCGATTCGCCGGACCTGTCCCTGAACATTTCCCGTGAACTCTTGCAGAAGAGCCGCGAACTGAGCCTCATCGGCCGCAACCTGGAAAAGACCATCCTCAAGACGTTGAAGCGGAATCTGGAAAAAGACCGTGAAAAATATGAAACGTTCTGGGCTGAATACGGCAAATCCCTGAAAATCGGCGTCTACAGCGGCATGATGACCGGTGAAAACAACGTCGAAAAATTGAAGGACCTGCTGCTCTTCATGTCGTCGAAAGATGGCAAACTCTGCACCATCAAGGAATACGTCGACCGCATGAAAGACGGCCAGCAGAAGATCTACTACGCCACGGGCAAGGACAAAGAAGCCATCGAAGGCCTGCCGCAGATGGAAATGCTCCGCGACCGCGGCATCGAAGTCCTCTACATGACTGACCCGGTCGATGAATTTGCCGTCGAAGCTATCGGCGAATACGATGGCCACCGCTTCCACTCCATCAGCCGCGGCGATCTGGACCTGGAAGACGACGCCTTCAAGGAAGAAAAGAAGAAGAACGAAGAATTGGCCAAGGATAACGAAGGTCTCTTGAAGGATATGAAAGATTTCCTGGGCGATAAAGTCGCCGATGTCCGCTTGTCCAACCGCTTGAAGAGCGGTGCTGTCTGCCTCGTCGCCGACGCTGCCGGCCCGTCCCTGGCTATGGAACAGGCCTTTGCCGCTGCCAACAACCCCATGCTCAAGGCCCGCCGCATCCTGGAAATCAACCCGCAGCATGAACTGTTCGGCAAACTGACTGCCGTCCACGACCAGGGCAAAGACAGCCAGTCCTTCAAGACTACTGCAACCTCCTCTACGATCAGGCACTGCTCCTGGAAGGCATCATGCCTGACGACCCCGTGGCTTTCGCCAATAAAGTGGCCAGCCTGATGGCAAAATAAAATTCCATACAAAAAAAGCCCCTCCCGGTGTGTGACCGGAAGGGACGTTCCTCCAGCAAAAGGGCTTGTCGCATATGCGACAAGCCCTTTTGCCGTAGGGCCGTCCTGTTAAGGCGGCCCGTTTGTGGGAATTCCGCAAACTGACACCGCAATTCGTAGGCCGCAGTTCACCGATTAACCTCTCAGTCAGCTGCGCTGACAGCTCTCCTAGCAGGAGAGCCGGGCCGCCTTTCAGGACGCCCCTACGAAAGCGGTCCATGGGACCGCGGCTAACTGCTAGCCACGAGCCACGAGATACGGGCCGCCTTTCAGGACGGCCCCTACGAAAGCGGTCCATGGGACCGCGGCTAACTGCTAGCCACGAGCCACGGGCCGCCTTTCAGGACGGCCCCTGCGAAAGCGGTCCGTGGGACCGCGGCTAATGCTAGCCACGAGCCACGAACCACGAACCACGAACCACTAGCCCCTACTAGTGGAATATATTGATGAAGATGGTGATGATCGAGGCGTTGACCGGGTCGATGATGAGCGAGCCGATGAGGGGAATGACGAAGAAAGCCGTCGGTGCCGGGCCGAAGAGTTCGGTCATGGCCGTCATGTTGGCGATAGCGTTCGGCGTAGCGCCCAAGCCGAAGCCGCAGACGCCGCTGGTCATGACGGCTGCTTCGTAGTCTTTGCCCATGGCGCGGAAGACGATGAAGTAAGCAAAGAGGGCCATGAACAGGGCCTGGCTGAGGAGCATGACGACCAGGGGGATGGCCAGATCGGCGAGCTGCCAGAGTTTGAGACTCATGAGGACACAGGTCAAGAAGACGGTCAGGCTCAGGCTGCCCAAGACTTCGCTTTCACGCTGATAGATTTTGTAGGCATGGGTGAAGTCGGCGATGTTGCGGATGATGGCGGCGACGATCATAGAGCCGATATAGCCAGGGAAGACCAGGCCGATGCTGCTGAAGAAGCCGCTGACCAGCGTACCCAGGCCCATTGCCAGGAAAAGGTGGGCCATGGCGTTCATGAAGCGGTAGTTGTCGATAGTCTGACCGATTTTATTTTCAATCTTGATGGCGTTTTCTGCGCGTTCCTTATTGCCGGCAACGGCTTTCAGTTTCGAAACGGTGCCAGCATTGAAGGACGGGTCGAAGCGTTCCGATTCGGCCGAGCTGACCAGGTGGAATTTGTGGACCAGTTCTTCGCCAATCGGGCCGCCGATGACGCCGCCGGCGACGAGGCCGAACGTAGCCGCTGCGACGGAAATCGTTGCGCCGCCGTCGAGACCGATGCTTTCCAGGAGCGGGCCGAAGGCGGCTGCCGTACCGTGACCGCCGACCATGGGGATAGAACTTGTTGCCAGGCCCAGGAGCGGGCTCAGGTCAAAGGCTATGGCCAAGCTGGAGCCGATGATGTTCTGACAGATGATCAAAATCGTCGTGACAATGGCCATTTTAAAGACCATGATGCCGCCACGCTTGATGAGGCTGATGCTGGCCGTATAGCCGACGCTGGTGAAGAAGAGCATCATGCAGATATTCTGCATGATCGTATCCTGTTCGTATTTCCAGATGCCTTGGGTATATAAGATACAATTCATGATAGCAAATAAGATGCCGCCGACAACGGGCGCCGGGATACAGTACTTACGAAGGACGCTGATCTTGACGCGCAACAAGACACCGATGTAGTAGACGACGATGGCCGCAGCCAGGGTCTGATAAATATTAAGATTTAGGGACACGCAGAAAACCTCCTTATATTTTTAAAAATACAATACATATCATAACAGATTTTGGGCTGTAAAACAATTGTAAAAAATAAAAGGGGCTTGATTTTTTTAGGCATAGATGGAATCTTATTTTTAGATAGGCAAGAAAAGAGGCGAATGATAGTAATCTTGATGGCCTTTCCGCTGGCCTTCTTTAGAAAAGCAGAAAGATTGGATGTCGCTGGCCTTGAGGTCTAATTTCAGCTGTTCCTGTCCTAGCGGAGAGAGGCCAGGCGCATCGGAACGTACTCTGGTGACGACAGGAAGCTGTCCTTTTACCCCTTTCAGGAAGGCCGCGCCTCGCCCGTTGAGGGCCAGGAGACGGGCATATTGCGGCCCTGCTTCATAAGAGCGGTCCATGAGGTCCTGCGATGGCTGTAAGAGGGTGTAAGCTCCCATTCGGCAGAGGCGGCTGTAGGCATAGCGCCGCGTCTTGATAGCTTGAGGGCCTGGGCGTAACTGCCGTTTTCCATGAAAGCGCGGTGCCAGCGGTTTTCCAGGCCTTCTGTAAAGGCCGGTAGGCAGCGCAGCTGGTCTGGTGTCAGCAGGCGGTTCTGGCTGGCGATGAAATCGCCATAGCGGTTGTCGTCGGTGAAGGCGCCTTGGGCCAGCTGGTCTTCTACATCGGTCAGGCTGGCAGACGGAAGATACGGCCGGCAAGCGGCGGCTCCGCTGTCTCTCATGGCCTGGCGCAAGGCTGTGGCACTGGCAAAGGCAGGGCCTAGTTCCGTATCGCCGTGATGGCCCTGGCGAGGGAAGGGCCAGAAGGCAGTGGCCGGTCCTGATTCAACAGGGCCTTGGCGTATTCAAAGGCCAGCAGGGCATTGGGCTGCTCCAGGAGGCGCCCTTTTTTCGGTGATGCCGCCAGCAGGTATTCTGTCTGTTCGCGGCCGGCTGTTTCTTTTGGGCCTTCTTTTTCCCTGTCCGGCAGGCTGTGGGCACAGCGGGCCAAGGCCAGGAAGTCTTCGGCCGTGCCGTTTTCGACGCCGCAGGCCAGGCCTTGGCAGCCCAGGCGGCTGGCCAGGGTGACGCCGCCTGTGGCGAACCCGGCCGCGCTGGACAAGGCATAGACGGCTGGGAGTTCGATGACTACATCGGCACCGCCTTTGATGGCCCAGGCTGCGCGGTGCATTTATCGAAAAAGGCCGGTTCACCGCGCTGGACGAAGGCGCCGCTCATGATGACGACGATGGCCGCATCGGTCCCGGATAAGCGCCGGACCTGGCGGATGAGATAGGCATGACCGGTATGAAAGGGGTTAAATTCGGCAATGATGGCGACAGCTTCCATAAGACCTCCATAAGTTCTAAAATTCACAATATTGACGCCGAGTATGGCATCACTGTATTTATGGGACGCATTTTTTTATAAAAAGTATAGCTTATTACGTTAAGTATACGGGTGGTATATTGAAACGTCAATGGTGTATACCCGTTAGGGACAAGGGAAGGGGCGAAAGTATTTGCAATTCGTCGCTTTTTTTAGGTGACGCTATAAATCTTTTATGCTATAATGAACCTAGTCTGTAGAAAGCATAAATAGGTGATTGCATGAAAGGATTGAAATTATTAGCAGTTGCGGCCATGACCGCAGCTGTCGTATTGTTGTCCGGATGCGGCAACATGACGATGCTCGAAGAATACAGTTTCGGGTATGTCCAGCTGAAAGCCGGCAATTCGGAAGTGTATGTCATGACGCCGTTCGATCTGGCACATGTAAGCCGCCAGAATGGTGAAGGCATGATGTACATTAACAACGATAAGCACATCAATGTCGTCGCTGTCTCCGAAACGGCTGGCGAAACGACGCCTGCAGCCATGGCAAAGGAATACGTTGCCATGCTGAAACAGACACCGGATGTTTCTGATCTGCAAACGAAGGTCACCGACGCGGAAGAAAGCGGCCGTAAGACCACCGTTGTCAACGCTTCCTATACGGAACCGCTCAACGGCCAGCCGGCCAAACTCACTGTGCGGAGTCTCTTCTTTGAAGATAATGGCCAGATATGGCACGTCATGTACATGTACAAAGACGGCGATGCCCTGGCTAAAGAAGTAGTTGACCACGTATTTGGCCAGCTCAAATAATTCTAAGACAAATGAAAGAGGGTAAATTTTCATGATCGTATTGGTTGTAAACTGCGGCAGCTCGTCCTTGAAGTACCAGCTCGTCAACATGGACAATGAAGAAGTAATGGCAAAAGGTTTGGTCGAAAAAATCGGCCTTCCCGATTCGCAGCTGACACACAAATGGAATGGCCAGAAAAAAGAAATCAAACAGTCCATTCCGGACCACAAAGTCGCTGTCAAACTCGTCCTCGACATCCTCACCGATGCTGAATGTGGCGTCATCAAATCCATGGATGCCATCGATGCTGTCGGCCACCGCGTCGTCCATGGCGGCGAAGAATTTGCGGCTTCCACGCTCATTACAGATGAAGTCATGAAAGCCTTGGAAAAATGCTCGGCTATGGCTCCGCTCCACAATCCGCCTAACATCATCGGCATCAACGCCTGCAAAGCTATCATGCCTGGCGTTCCTCAGGTCGGCGTCTTCGACACGGCTTTCCATCAGACCATGCCGCTAAAGCCTTCATGTATGGCCTTCCGTATGAACTTTACAAAGAAGACCACATCCGCCGTTATGGCTTCCACGGCACGAGCCATCGCTATGTCGCTGGCGAAGTCGCTAAAGTTATGGGCGTACCGGTTGAAAAACTGCGCATCATCAACTGCCACCTCGGCAACGGTTCTTCCCTGGCTGCCATCAAATATGGCAAATGCGTCGACACGACTATGGGCTTTACACCGCTCGCCGGCGTCCTCATGGGCACCCGCTGCGGCGATATCGACCCGGCTATCGTCCTCAACGTCATGGACAACCACAACCTTTCGACGAAAGAAATGGATACGCTCATGAATAAGAAATCCGGCGTCCTCGGCATTTCCGGCGTTTCCAGTGACTTCCGCGACCTCGGCCAGGCTGCTGCTGAAGGCAATGAACGCGCTCAGCTCGCCCTCGACATGTTCCATTATCAGGTCCGCAAAGAAATCGGTGCTTTCGCAGCCGCTATGGGCGGCGTAGACGTCATCACCTTCACGGCTGGCGTCGGCGAAAACGGTATCGAAGACCGTGCTGCCATTGCAGAAGGCCTGGAATACCTCGGTGCTAAACTCGACCCGCAGCGCAACGACGTCCGCGGCAAAGATGCCCTCATCAGCACGGACGATTCGACGGTCAAGATGTACGTCATCCCGACGAACGAAGAAATCATGATCGCCCGCGATACGAAGGAAATCGTATCCAAACAGTAATGACTCAAGTGCGTGCCCGCAGAGGGAGTGAATACGGTGAAACTACTATACTGGGACATTGACGGAACCTTATTGAATACAGGCCGGGCCGGCTTATATGCCATTGAAGAAGTCTTCCATGACCTCAAAGGCACGGACGTGCCCGTGCCCAAAATCGCCGCCGGCGGCCGGACGGATAATTTTATCTGCCAGCAGCTCTTGTACAAAGCGACGGGCATCATGCCGACAGACGAAGAAGTCCACGCTTTTTGCCGGGGCTACGAAAAGAAGCTCCTCAAATGGCTGAAGCGCAAGGCTGACGAAGGCGTCGTCCTGCCTCAGGTAGAAGCGAACCTGGCCTTTTTCCAGCAGCGCAAGGAATATAAGCAACTCCTGCTGACCGGCAACAGTGCCACTGCGCCGCATGAAGATGGATGTCTTCGGCCTGTCCCAGTATTTCGATTTCCCTCATTCGGGATTCGCCTTCAACTATTACTATCGCGATGATCTGGCCCGCAATGCCCTGGCCATTGCCAAGAAGACCTGGGGCGATGCTATCGAGATGGCTTATGTCATCGGCGACACGCCTTACGACATCCAGTGCGGCAAGGCCATCGGCGCCCGCACGGTCAGCGTGGCCACCGGCCGCTATTCCTATGAGGAACTGGCTCAGTGCGCGCCTTGGAAGCTGCTCCATTCCCTGCCGGAACCGGAAACCTTCCTGAAAATCATCGAAAATTAAAAAGAAGTTCAAAAAAGACCCGGACTCATAAGGAGTCCGGGTCTTTTTCGGGTTCTTCGATGCGCCAGGTGTTTTCCAGGACGCGGAAATTGAGGCGATGCCATTTTTTTTCGATATCATCCAGTGTTTGTGAAGCAGAATATAACATATTATTTTGTTTTTTAGCCTGCTTTTCCAGCTGGGCGATGCGGATACGCTGCATGGAGATCGTGTTTGCCAGCTCATAGACCTGGAACTGGAGGGCGGCGATCCACAGGAACTCCAGAAGGGCGACGAGGACGACGCACTTCTGGGCCTTGGGGAGACTGCGCCAGCCTGGCAGAAACGGCGGCGCAGGTGGGAAAGGGCGGCACAGCCCTGCTGTTCCTTTTGGCGGAGCCCGGCCAGGAAGGCCGGGGACTTATGTCTGTCCATGGCGCCTATAAGTTGGAAATGACGCGGGCCTTATTGCGGACGAAGTCGAGCCATAACTGAGCGGCATGGGAGAGGTAGTGGCCCCGTTTCCAGATGACGTAGAGGACGTGCATGATTTCCGGTTCGACCAGGGGACGGACGACGACCGATTCCGATACGCGGGGGTTCGTTTCCTTCGTCGGGCACAGGCGGCTCGGCAGGAGGGCGACGCCCAGGTTGGCCACGACGGTCTGGATCATGAGGTCCCGCTGGCTCGTTTCAAAGACGATCTTCGGCTGGAAGCCGATCTTCTTGCAGTGCTGGATGATTTCGTCGTGCAGGTTGAAGTCGTCGCGGTAGAGGACCAGCGATTCATTGGCCAGCTTCTTGAGGGGAATCGTCTTTTCCTTGGACAGGATGTTGTCCCGGTGGATGATGACGTTCATCGGGTCCTGGGTCAGGAAGAACGATTCAAAATCCTTTTCCTTCGGCTGCGTGCAGACGATGCCCAAGTCGATGAGGCCTTCCTGGACGCTGATTTCGACTTTCTTCGAGCCGTGTTCGTAGAGGTCCAGTTCAATCTGCGGGTATTCCTGCTTGAAGGCACCGAGGAGGTTGGCGAAGATGGGGGCGCCCGTGATCGGCGGCAGGCCGATGAGGACTGTCCCCTGTTCCAGCTTAAATTCATTTTCAAAGTCCGTCTTCAAGTGTTCGAACATGAAGACGACGCGCTTGGCGTGGGAGAGGAAGATCGTACCGGCATCGGTGAGTTCGACGGCCTTGGCATTGCGCATGAAGAGGACGACGCCCAGCTCTTCTTCCAGGGCCTTGATGGTACGGCTGATGGCGGACTGAGAAATGTGCAGCGTCCGCGCCGCTTTGCTGAATGATTTCTTGTCGGCTACTTCGACAAAGTATTTAAGATGATGAAAATCCATACTAACACCTCCACTGATGGTGTACACCGAATCGGACCTTTAATATACACTCGATTGGTATACGTTTACAAAATAGCACTGAATGATGCATAAACTAGCATCACATTCCTATTGAATTTAGCATTACTTAGGCATATAATTAACTTGTAAGAAAAAGTTACAAAGTCGTTCGGTTTGTGATGGTCAGCAAGCTTCAAAAGGCATGTTGGTGTGCAAATCTGTAATATCACTATAATAGTATTACAGATTGAGAATATTAGCAATACTTTTTTTGAATATTGTTGAACCTTCCCACTTTTCATCGCATTTTTTTCAAGGTAGGGACGTGTATGGACGATACGTGAACAAAAGTCATCCATGGAACCTGGGTGATGGTGTCCGCGCCGCCCGTATGAGGATGCAACAGAACGTCTTTATAGCTTTCTTAAGCCTATCAGTATGGTGTTTCCATATTGAAAGTATACTTTTATTTAAGGAGCGTGTTTTATCTATGAGCAAATTTAAAACCATGGATGGTAACGAAGCAGCTGCATGGGTGTCCTATGCATTTACTGAAGTTGCCGCAATTTATCCGATCACGCCGTCTTCTCCTATGGCAGAACATGTCGATGATTGGGCAGCCGCTGACATGAAAAACATCTTCGGCCACAAAGTCAACGTTGTTGAAATGCAGTCCGAAGCTGGTGCAGCTGGCGCATTCCACGGTTCTTTACAGGCTGGTGCTTTGACAACTACGTACACGGCATCTCAGGGCTTCCTCCTCATGATCCCGAACATGTACAAAGTTGCCGGTGAACTCCTCCCGGGCGTATTCCACGTAGCTGCTCGTGCTTTGGCTAACCATGCACTGAACATCTTCGGTGACCATCAGGACGTTATGTCTGCTCGTGCAACAGGCTGCTGTCTCTTGGCCGAATCCAATGTTCAGGAAGTCATGGATCTCGGTGGTGTCGCTCATTTGGCAGCAATTAAAGGTTCCCTGCCGTTCATCAACTTCTTCGATGGTTTCCGTACGTCTCACGAAATTCAGAAAGTTGAAGTCATGGACTTCGAAAACTTCAAGAAACTCGTTGACTGGGACGCTATCGAAGCATTCCGCAAACGTGCCCTCAACCCGGATCATCCGGAAATCCGCGGCACTGCAGAAAACCCGGACGTATACTTCCAGCACACAGAAGCTTCCAACAAGTTCTATGACGCTATGCCGGATATCGTAGCTGACTACATGGACAAGATTTCTGAAATCACGGGCCGTACGTACAAACCGTTCAACTACTACGGTGCTCCTGATGCTGAATACGTTGTCGTATCCATGGGTTCTCTCTCCGACGTCGCTAAACAGACTGTCGAATACTTGCAGAGCCAGGGCGAAAAAGTCGGTGCCATCAACGTTCACCTCTATCGTCCGTTCTCCAACAAGTACCTCCTCAACGTTCTTCCGAAAACAGTTAAGAAGATTGCTGTCATCGACCGCACGAAAGAACCGGGTTCCCTCGGCGAACCTCTCTACCTCGATATCGTTGGCTTCGTAACTGAAGAAAACCTCAACATCGACGTTATCGGCGGCCGTACCGGTATGGGCTCCAAAGACGTTCTTCCGGAAGACTTCCTCGCTGTCTTCAAAGAACTCAAGAAAGAACATCCGCTCAACGGCTTCACGTTGGCTATCAACGACGACGTTACCAACCTCAGCCTTCCGCGCGAACCGAAAATGCCGCTTGACACGACAGGCCTTACGTCCTGCAAATTCTGGGGCTTCGGTTCTGATGGTACTGTCGGCGCTAACAAATCCGCTATCAAGATCATCGGCGACCACACCGACATGTATGCTCAGGCATACTTCGCTTATGACTCCAAGAAATCCGGCGGCGTAACCATTTCTCACCTGCGTTTCGGTACTCGCCCGATTGATATGCCGTACCTCATCGACGCAGCTGACTACATCGCTTGCCATCGTCAGTCCTACATCAAACGTTTTGATGTCCTCCGCGGCATTAAAGACGGCGGCACATTCATGCTGAACTGCACCTGGACTGATGAAGAACTGGAAAAAGAACTTCCGGCTCGCATCAAACGTTCCATCGCTAAACATCATGTTAAATTCTACACCTTGAATGGTGACGCTATTGGCCAGAAACTCGGCCTCGGCACTCGTATCAACATGGTCATGCAGGCTGCATTCTTCGCACTTGCTAAGATTATTCCTATCGATGATGCCGTTAAATACTTGAAAGACTCCATCGTCAAGAGCTATGGCAAGAAAGGCCAGAAAGTCGTTGACATGAACAACGGCGCTGTTGATGCTGGTATCAAAGAATTCCATGAAGTTAACTATCCGGCTTCCTGGGCTGACGCTAAAGACGAAGTCGTCGAAGGCCGCCCGGCTACGAAGTACTTCACGGAAGTTGCAAAACCGATGCTCGAACAGGTTGGCGACGATCTCCCGGTTTCCGCATTTGCTGGCCGCGAAGATGGCACCATGCCTTCCGGCACTGCTAAATTCGAAAAAGCAGGCCCGGCTCTCCACGTTCCTTCCTGGGATGCTGAAAAATGTATCGGCTGCATGCAGTGCTCCTTCGTTTGCCCGCACGCAACCATCCGTCCGGTCCTCACGACTGACGAAGAACTCAAAGCTGCTCCGGCTGGCTTCCAGACGGCTGCTAAAGCTAAATCCGGCAAACAGTATCATGTTTCCATCATCGTTGACCAGCTCGACTGCCTCGAATGCGGTTCCTGCGTAAACGTCTGCCCGGTTCAGGCCCTCACGATGGTTCCGAACACCGACGCAGAACGTCAGAAGATGGATCTCTGGTACTATGGTACGGAACAGGTTGCTCCGAAAGCTAACCCGCAGAACAAGAAGACCGTCATCGGTTCTCAGTTCGAAACTCCGCTCCTCGAATTCTCCGGCGCATGCGCAGCTGCGGTGAAACACCGTATGTCAAACTCATCACGCAGCTCTTCGGCGATCGCATGATGATTGCAAATGCTACTGGCTGCTCCTCCATTTGGGGTGCATCCGCTCCGGTTTCCCCGTACACCATGAACGCTGCTGGCCATGGCCCGGCTTGGGCAAACAGCCTCTTCGAAGATGCTGCTGAATTTGGTCTCGGCATGTTCCTCGGCGTAGACAAAGTCCGCAAAGACTTGGCTGAAAACCTCGACGCTGCTAAAGCCGTTGCTTCTCCGGAACTCCAGGCTGCACTCAGCGACTGGGCTGCTAACATGAACGAAGGCGAAGGCTCTCGTGAACGCGCTGACAAACTGACAGCTCTCCTCGAAAAAGAAGCTGCTGGCAAACCGGTTCTCGAAGACTTCCTCGCTAAGAAACAGTTCTTCGTTAAACGTAGCCAGTGGATCATCGGTGGTGACGGCTGGTCCTACGATATCGGTTACGGCGGTGTTGACCACGTCCTCGCTTCCGACCACGACGTCAACGTCCTCGTCCTCGATACTGAAGTTTACTCCAACACTGGCGGTCAGTCCTCTAAAGCTACCCCGACTGCAGCAATCGCTCAGTTCGCTGCTGCCGGCAAACGCACGAAGAAGAAGGACCTCGGCATGATGGCTATTTCCTACGGCTATGTATATGTAGCTCAGGTAGCTATGGGTGCTGATAAGAACCAGCTCATGAAAGCTATGACGGAAGCTGAAGCTTACCATGGCCCGTCCCTGGTTATCTGCTACGCTCCTTGCATTAACCACGGCATCCGTAAAGGCATGGGCAAGAGCCAGCTCGAAGAAAAACTCGCTGTCGAATGCGGTTACTGGGATCTCTTCCGTTACAACCCGGATCTCAAAGCTCAGGGCAAGAATCCGTTCAGCCTCGACTCCAAAGAACCGGATTACAGCAAATTCCAGGAATTCTTACAGGGTGAAGTTCGTTATGCTTCCCTTAAGAAAGGCTTCCCGGAAGAAGCAGACGCTCTCTATGCTAAGACAGAAGCAGACGCTAAAGCTCGTCGCGAATCCTATGTACGTTTACAGAAGGGTTTTGAAGACTAATTA
>ENA-OQBT01000482-OQBT01000482.1-human-gut-metagenome-genome-assembly--contig:-NODE-482-length-24017-cov-3.515990_pt1 | contig 24017 bp, 19 predicted proteins | sample MGYA00242749_ERZ504557 | MGnify/ENA primary metagenome ERZ504557 (study PRJEB26092, sample SAMD00036243) | human gut metagenome | host: Homo sapiens | study: EMG produced TPA metagenomics assembly of... | reverse complement strand
CATTTTATATGTCCTTTTTCTCCCTTGTTTCGGTACATGTTGGGCTGCTTTTGTGATTGTTCCCCTGATCCCAAGGCCAGTGATGTCCTTTCAGCATTGGGATGATTTCTTCTTTGGTTTTCTTGCATGTCTTACACGTATAAGTCTTGATCCCTGTTGATGTCTGTGTTGGTTCTTTTGTGATCTTGCCATCATCAGTCATGTCCTGTCGCTGCGATCTCTTTGCCATCCTGAATGATGATGCGGCAGTCTTCACAGTAAACGTCTCCGGTATAGCCTTTTTCTTCGCATGTGGCTGGTTTCTGATCGATGATTTTTGTGTGCTGGTGTCCGGTTGGTTCTGGTGTATCTACTTCAAAATCATTGCATCGCTTACAGTAGCGTTTGTTTAATCCATATTTCGTGCAAGTTGGCTTTTTGATCACTACCCATTCTCCGTAGTCGTGTCCGAGCGGATCGCTGATCTCGGTTTCTTTTGTTTCTCCGCAGACGCTGCATTTTTCAACTTCCAATTCGCCTTTTTCGCATGTTGCCGGGATGTTGTCTTGTTTTACCCAGGTATGGGATGTTTTGGCGATCGTTTTACCGGAGGAGAGCTTCTTGTTACATACGCTGCAGTAAGTATCTCCGGTGTATCCTGTGGTGCTACATGTTGCTTCTTTCTTGTTGCGGATCTCTGGTTTATGTCCTGTGGCTTGGATAGTATGATTTTCGAAGTAGCCGCATGTTTTGCATGTGCGACGGTAAGTTCCGTTCGATGTGCATGTTGCATCTTTGGTTATTTTGATCTCCCAATTGTGGCCAGTGGCTTTGACTGATTCTGTTTTGGTTTGATGGCAGACAGTGCAGGTGTATTGCTGTTCTCCATTAGCTGTACATGTTGGCTCTTTTGTGATATCTCCTGCCTTCCATTTATGTCCACCCAGGGATGGTTTGGTTTCTACCTCCTTCGGATCTTTACAACGTGTACAACGATATCTGGTTATTTCTGGATGTGTGCAGTCTTGGGATTGGATGATTTCGCCGTTGGTGTAGTCGTAGTTGTGTCCTAGAGGGGCTTTGTTGTAGTCTCGATAACGATAGATACATCCTGGATTTGTACAATAGTATCCGGTATATCCCATTGTTTCACACGTTGCTGGGCCCTCTCCCGTCATTACCAGATTGTGATTTCCTTTGCACACGGAATGTTCTTTACTCCAATCATCTTTTGAGATGTTGAGTATGTGTTTTCTATATCGTTGTTTTTCGGTGTGACAGTTAGATTAAACATCGTATCCTGACCTAATAAAAATTCTCCATTTACATTTCCATCTTTATCTAACGAAATACTTGTATTGTCCGTATAATAAAATGTTCCATCAATCCGTACAAGATTCCATGCATGTTGCAATCCACTCGATATCTGATACCCTTCTTCGATAAGTGTCAACAACCCCACCGCATTTGCCATGTAATGAAAAAGAAATGCATATCCGTCACATACAGCATATCCATCTAAGATAGCTCCCGTCATATCATGGGCATTTTTTCTCGGGCAATTAGCTGTATCTTTTACAAACTCTCTATCATACTTTACATTTTTCCCAATCCATTCTCTGATTGCCTTACACTTTTCATAATCAGTTTTTCCGTCCAGATCCAAGCTTTCCATTACTTCTTTTAATTTCGTGATTGTTTGGGAATATCTTTCATTTGACAAATTATAAGTAACACTATAATAAAAAATCCCTTTATAAGATTTTGTTTTTTCGTCATACATAATCTTCTGATGATCATCACCCATAAGATTTCCCCGAATAACAAAAATCTGTCGAAGTCCTATCCCTTCCTCCGGATTTCCTGTTTCTCTATAAAATTCTTTCTGCACTGCATCATTAAAAGGATTCGCTCCTTTATTTCCATCAATATCTGATACTTTTTGATCCGCCTTAATTTCAACCGGAATACTGATTGAATACTGATCCATTTTTCGTTCTAATACAATCTTCTTTGATATATCAGCAATCGCTTTGATTGCCTCTTGATAATTATCGTAAACTTGTCTTGTATCAGAAGTACAAATATAATCATTTGTACCTGATCTTCTTAATCGATATTCAAAGTCATCTACAGATGACTTAATCACACTTTCTTCTGCATAAACACTGACCGGACTATTCCATGGAAAGAAGCCTGTCATGACCATGATCCCTGCCAGTAAGCATGCAATCTTTTGTTTCCATTGCTTCATAAAAATAAACCTCCTCGTTTTGTTTTTCTTTGTATGATCCCCTATATTTATATTTTACCACAGGTACTTGGAAAAACCTAAGAAATACAAGGATTTTTTGAACTTTTTTCTTCATGGATTCATTGTATTTTCTTAACTTATCTGTTATAATATTTATTAATCCAAAGTACAATCAATAAGTACTGAAATTCCAGATGATCTTTGATCTTCTGGAATTTTTACATCATTGAAAAAATCCTCAGTAGCTAAATTTATTCCTACTGAGGATTTTTCATTTTATTTTCTTATCTATTCTTCATAGCTAATCCACTTTGCTATGGAGAAACTTTTTATATCTCATCAATCAGACTTTAAAATTCTTGAATATCATAAACTGATTCAATAAATTTTTGACATTTTTTCTTCTACATGATACTATAATTATAGAAAAGGATACTGCCGATAGACGGTTAGTCCAGTATATGCTTCAAAATAGTCGCTTGTTTACCAGACAGGGCGGCTATTTTTGTGTTTTATCACTATCTCGGCCAATAGTATATCCTATACTAAAGCAGGTTAAGCCGAAGCTTACGACTGCAATAAAATCAATAATACTCATGCTTAGCCCTCCTTTCCAGTGGATTCCCTTACAGGTTTCTATGTAATCAGAGGGTCACAGTCCCTCTGTTGAAGGACTAACCGCCTACCGTTATGACAGTACCCATATTTTTATTATATCAGTTTCTATTTTGAGGTGCAATAAGCTAAAAAAGAGTCCAGATACATCACTAAATCGTGTATCTGGGCTCTTTTCATTATTCTTTTGCAAAGTTATTTATCTCTTCCTTTAAAAATTACACTTCCTTCTCTTCTTTCTGTAATATACGAATAATCCTATTGCGATCAGAATGATTCCTCCTGCAAATGGAAGATAATTGATCCATCCTCCTGTCTTTGGAAGATCCAGTGTAGAATCGTTTGTTACCTCATAAGTCAGATGATAGATATAATAGTTGTCTCCCTGTTTTATCGCTTTGCTCGTATCCACATTCTGCTTATCGACCTCTTCCTGTGACATGGTCAGTGGCAGTGTAACGGTGATCGGTTCTTTTAATAAGTTCTTTCCACTGGTGGTCTTGGTCTCTGTGATCGTATACGTGTCAGGGATCAGTCCGTCAAAGGTTACTTCTCCGACAGAGTCTGTTTTTGCTTTTGCTACTTCTGCTCCATCGGAAGACATGATGACAAATTCCACGTCTTTCAAAACACGTCCGTTGGAATCCTTCTTTACAAGTTTGATAGATCCCTGGATCATCTGATTCGTAAACTTCGCTGTTCCTTTTAGCTGTGCTTTCGCCATCATTCCTGTAGGTCCGATCTCAAAAGTCACAGTTCCTTTCTTCTGATCCACTGTTGCATTGCTGCTGTCGCTTGTCAGACTCTTTAACTTAAAGTATTTCAGCATACCGCCTTCATCACATGTATATGTACCATATTCGAGATCAGCAAATGTAACGGAAAGTTCGATTGGATCTCCAGGATGATCTTTCATCTGTTTCTCGACTTCTGCTTTTGTAAACTTGATCTGTTTCTCGTAGCTGTGTTTCTTTCCATAGACATCCGTTCCACTCAGCGTGAACGTAAAGGATGGATCTCCTACATCCATGTTCAGATTTCCAGGATCCAGTGCCTTGGTGATCGTTACACTTCCTTTTGGTTCTGTCCTGTCATGGAAGTTTGTGATCAGAGTCAGATCCTGATCGGTCGTGTCCGTATCATAAGACGGTTTATATCCGATCTCACTTTCTCCTGTGATCAGATCTTCCTTAACTTCTTCCCATGTATAGTTGATTTTCTTTCCATTGACTTTCACTGGAAGGAGCTTGCTCTTTGCCTGCCAGTTGTTTTCAGAGCTTAAGATAAATGTCTCTTCCACTTTTCCATCAGCAAGCAGATTCACAGTCACAGATTTCGGACGGATGCCATCCTTGTTTCCATTGTCATTCCAAATCTTTTTCACTTTCTTATGTGTCGTTTCTGGCGTGTGGGTGTTTGTGATGATGATGTTCTTCGTTGTAGTTCCATCTGCATCAGTTGTTTCATTTGTTTCATAGGAATCAATGTAACCTGTCTTGACATCTCCAGTTAATCCATCAAAAGCTTCTTCTTTGATCTCATAACTATGTTCTTCTCCAGCTTTATCATATTTATCTAATCTTTGAAATGTTGTATTATCTGTCCAATTATTAGATTCATTTAATACAATAGGATCTCTATATTTTTCTCCATCACGATAAAGTTGAACTGTAATAGAAGCTGGTCTTATGCCATCTGCATTACTTCCATCTTCCCATACTTTTTGCACATTGATATTGACATATTCTGGATTTTCATGGAAGTCGTAAACGAAATCACATACATCGCATCATTCCAGTGTGTACTCGTCAAAGTATAACCTTCGGGAACATCTTCACGAAACCCCCACTTTTCACGATCATCCTTCTTGATATCCGTAAACGTCGTCCAGTTGTTATCCTTGGTCAGCGTATACGTCTTTACTTCTTTCGTCGTTTTATTTGTCGCCTTGATCGTAATGAAATCCGGCCGTATCTTCGCTGCATCGTTATGATCATCCCAGATCTTCTTCAATGCGATATAATCCAGTTTCTGGTTGACCAGGGTATCTGAATCATGGATATAGGCTGTTGTGTCATTATCCGTGTTATTCTCGGCTTTTACATCATGAATGAGATTTTCTTTTGTATCATTGATCACTTCGCCTTTAAAGGTCAGTGTTTTGTCTGATTTCTCATATCCGGCTGGTGCGTAAACCTCTTCCACTTCATACATATCGCTGCCTGTTCCATCTTTTGCATAGATATCGGTCGGCAGTCCGATGAATTCCAGATATTCGAACTGGTCATCCTGTGATGTGGCGGTTGCAATCGTAACGCCTTTCTTGAAGATTGTTTTACCTTTACTATTGACGATATCTGTTTTGGCTTTTAAGGCAAACTGGGCTCCGGCCAGCTTGTTTCCGCCCTGATCGGTCTTGATCAGATGGACGCTGTATTTCTGCAGGATATCGTTCGCATCGATATGGACGCTTGCTTTCTTGGCCGTCTTTAAGGCGATATCTTCCTCTTCTGGATTGATGACCTCTACGGTTGTCTTGATCGTTTTTTCTGGCAGGTCTTTATATGCTCCCTGACTGTCAAAACTGATGTTGATCTCGTATTTTCCTGCTTTTTCTGCATAGGTCGGTGTAAATGCTACGTCTTTATCAGTCACTTCCACATCTTCTGCTCCATCATCATCGTAAAGAATCCGCCAACTGAAATCCTCTGCCTTAAACTTGTCTCCTTTTAAGAATGTATTCTTTGGCATAGCAACGATTTTCACTGGCTGTTCTTCGGTAAACTTGTCTTCTTCGATCTTTAAGATCTGATCCATGACATAGGTTGTCTTAAGGATTGGATCACCGTAGAACATCTGGCTGACATCTTCCACATTGGATGTGTTAAAAGATGAAAGATCAAGTGTCTTGATGGAGTCCATCGCATAGAACATTTGGCTCATATCCACAACTGCGGATGTATCGATATTCTTAAAGTTAATCTCGGTCAGATCACTGCAGTTCTTAAACATCTTTGATGATACCGCATTCATGTAGATGACCTGTCCGGCTCTCTGACTGGAGATATAGTAGTCTCCGCCGTCATTCCACATCACAACACTGCCGTCTTTATTCTGTGAGACATCCGTTGTCGTGGTTCCTTCTGGAGCATCTTTCCATGTAAAAGTCACAGATTCTGCATCTTTGATCTTCTGATTGAGCTTTTCGCCTTTTTCCAATACATAAATGCCTTTACTTACATCGTTTCCTTCATTTCCAAATGGATCTTCCTTATCCGGTACTTTGTCTTCATCACGGATATCATTCATACTTCCTGCCGTCGTATCCCAGGTCAGTTCCAATTCATGTTTTTCCTGATCTTTGATGTAGCCGGCTGGAGCCTTGATCTCTTTGACATAATACTTTCCAAGATAAAAATTTCTGGTTTCTTTTTTATCCGCATCTTTTCTTGTAAAATAGATTTCTTTGTCTTTCGTTGTTGTCTTCTGATCGATCAGTTCATCTTTCTTCCAGACAACAGTTCCATCATCTTTCTTGATATCCTCGTCAGCATACAGTCCGTAGACCGCTCCTGTGATCTGGTCATTGTCATAGATGAAACTCTGGGAATCTTTATCATAGCCTGTTAAGACTTCTCCTGTCTTACTAAACGTGATCTCTCCGTAAACGGGTGTATCTGTTTTTTGAAACTGATAGCTTCCCTGTCCTTCGTTATCGTATGTGATCTTGACACTTGTGGATTCCTCACTCAGTTCGAACTCTTTTGCTTCTGCATCATCATGTTGTAGCCTGCCGGTGCTTCGGTTTCCCTGATCGTGTATTTCCCGTATGGAAGATAACACTCTGCAGTTCCATCACCGCTTGTTCCAGTTGTTAAGGTTGCAACAACATCTTTATCTTCATCGTAGACTCATAGACTGCATCATTTAACAATTTCTTTGTCTCTGCTGAACGTTTGACCAGTTCAATTTTTATCTTTCTCTCATCATCCTTATAGGGACCAAATGTGACGGTCTTGTGTACATCCGATTTGATCAGTACCACATCTTCATCTTCTATCATTTCATGCTTTGCATCGCCTTTGATCTGATGCAGTGTGTAGACACCGATCGCCAGTGAAATGGATGTTGCTTCTCCTTTTTCATCCGTTGTCAGGGTATCGACCACTTCCCCATGCGGATCAATGATCTGGAATTTCGCCCCGACTTCCGGCACGTATTTATCTTTGTTTATTGACATCTGCTTTTTGATCGAAATTTTTGCGGATTTTGTATAGTCGTCTTTTAATCTGAATTCATAAACCTTGACTTCATCCTCGATCGATGCTTTCATTTCTGTGGAATACTGAGGTGCTGCAAGATCATAACCTTCGACACCTCTGGTCTGTAGAACGATGAACCCGCTTTTCTTTGTGTAATCTTTTAAGAGCATCGCTGCTTTCCCTTCGGAATCCGTGACTAATGTTCCAAGGATTGCATCTTTGTTATTCTTTTTCAGCTTTTCGATGTAAGACAGTCGGTCTTCGGATGTTGCCAGTGTCTGGTCCTTGAAGTCTTTGACCAGAGATTCATCCAGCACGACAAACTCCGCTCCTGGTTCCGGTTTGGATTTTCCATTTTTTACCATCGATTTTCTAATCCGGACTTTCCGGCCATTGTATGGATTATCCAGTTCAAACTTCTTAAATGTTTTATCACCGTCCTTGATCGTTACATCAAAGTCATCGGCAAGCTTATAATTATCTGTTCCTTTTGTCTGATGGACCGTGTATGTACCAGGATCGAGCTTTCCAGACTGAGCTGCCCCGTTTTCATCTGTGGTCAGTGTTTCCACAACCTTCTTCGTTGCTTTGTTGATAATCTGAAATTCTGCTTTATATTCTTCTTTTTTTGTATAAATGCCAGTTTCCTTATCACTGATTCTTGTAACCTTTGTCAACATGATTCCTGCATACTGCTCCGGATCGTTTGATTCGACCTTGTAGGTAGCTTTTGAGCCGTCAATGGTCGCCCATTTATCCGGTACCATGTCATATCCATCTGTCGTTATTGTCTGATGGATACGGTAAGCTCCATAAGGCAATAAGTCTGTTTCTGCGATCCCTTTGTTATTCGTTGTGATCGTCTGTTTTAAATTGTTCTTGGAATCGTAGACTTCAAAGACTGCCTGTGCTTCTGGAACATTGTTTCCACCAAATGTCTTTAAGATCTGGATTGTTCCCTCATATTCCTCTTCTTTCAGATACTGTGTCGTATTCTTGTCAATCGTAACAGAAATATCCTGGCTGGATGTCCTGTATCCTAAAGGAGCATACTTTTCATGTAAGCGGTAATGTCCTGGATACAGATCCGTTGCTTTTGCATAACCATTGGCATCCGTGACCAGCTGTGTCACAAGCGTACCTGCCGGATAGACCACACTTTTGTTGTCAGATCCTGTGATATCACGTTCTGCATACAGCTCATAGACTGCATTCTGTAAGTTCGCTTCGACTCCGTGATCTCCCCGTTTGTTCTGTACAACACCTTGTTTGTAGATCTCAAGGTCAGCTTTTTTAAATTCGTTTGTATAGTTGAACGTAAAGGATCGGACACCACCCTGTTCGACTTTGCTCTGATCTGTCTGATCAGGGATCAGATGACCAAATGGAGATTTAATCTCTCTTGTCATCCAGGTGTGAACGGAAGAACTCTTTAATGCTGAGATCTTCTGCTGGGCAAGCTGCTGTGCTTCTCTCATCGCTACAGAATATGCGTTTGCTTTGGAATCATACCATCCGTTTCTGGTTGCATCTTTCTGCTGGCTCTTTGATAATTCATTCCAGTTCTTTACATATGTTTTTTTCGTTGATGTCACGCTGTAACTCACTGTTCTCTGTACGGTATAAGAAGCTTCTCCATTGTCATCCGTTGTTGCACTTCCTTGATAATTCCCATCCATATAGATCTGAAATGTTGCTCCAGAAAGTCCTGCTCTTGTTTCCGCATCTTTCTTTTTAATCTTGATCCTTACGTTATCTGGGCTGGTTCCTGACTTTGTTGCACTCGTTTTCGCTTTTTCAATATCTGGCGGTGTGTGACGGAATCCAAACAATACTTGATGGGAATCCAGTTTTTTCTTTTTCACACATTTCTTCACTGTATAATAGTAAATCGTTCCTTCCGGGTCCTGATCACTGATCGTTTCGCAAAATTTCTTCGCATCTTTCTGTGAATACCCTTTATCTACATTTTTCCCTGCCTGATAGACTGTATCCTGCTTGTTTGCTCCATGTCCACATGCCCAGATATATGCCTGGCATAACGCCATGGATTTTTTGTTTTTGTTACTAAATCTGAAATACCAGTTTAATGCCCTTGCAATCCCTTTTTTCTCATATGTTGCCGCATTGATTGTCTTGTATTTCAAGGTATCCCCGGAACACATAGTTTTTCCAGAGTTTAGACAGAACACTCTGTGTCCGTCTGCTGTCATGCTCCACAAACCTTCTGATGCCGGACGGCTGATCGCAGGGATCTTATTGCTCGATAATGCCTGACTCATCGCCAGTGATGCTTCTCCTGTGGAAGCCTTAACTTCTCTGCCCTTTAAAAACAGAGATCCCCCTGAATTGCTCAGATATGTTGTCATGATCATCAGAAGGGCAAGAATGCATACAGAAATCTTTTTACAGATTTTTTTCAGTTGTTTCATCCTTTTTTCCTCCTCCCTTATTTGTATCGATTTGTAAAGTATCCCGGCTGACCATCTTTATCGATTCTTCCATACTCAGAATCTATGTGGTCTCTCGAAAATCCAGTACCATTCTGTCCTTCTAGTTCGATCGATCCATTGAACATGCCATCATCATGGATGATGTTATGCGTGTCAAAGGAACCATCCGTTTTCTTCCAGACAGCATACAGTTCATAGGTCTTTCCCGCATCGCACAGGGTGTTGACCGTCTGTCCATCCGTGTATTTTGGTTTTACTGCATCTGGATTTTCACTCCATCCCATAAAGGTATAACCCGGACGTTCAAACGTGTTTGCCGGCAGCTTATCATCCTGACCATATTTAAGATCTGCAGTTTTTTTGCCACCGGATGCACCATTGCCATCAAAACTTACTTCATAGGAACTCTTGGACCAGATGGCATAAAGTGTCATTCCATCAATATCTGTCCATGTGATCGTCTGTCCAGGAGAATACTGTGCTGTTGTTGCATATTTATCTGTGCTCCACCCAACAAACGAATAACCTTTTTTCTTATATCCGTTTGTTGCAAAGGTGTAATTTAAATCATAAGTTGCTGTTCCATCAGAAACCCATCCTGAATCCTCACCGTTTCCATCATAATAGATGTTATAGCTGTTTGCAGTCCATTGGGCGATCTCTGCATAGTTATTACATACCAGCCACCCAGTGTTTGACATCCAGCCCGTTTCCTGATCCAGCCATCCATCCAATGTGTAACCTCTTCTGGATACCGTTGGAAATGAGAAATTATCTCCATCCGTATAATACCACGTTACATCTGCACCAGTTCCTCCATTTCCATTAAAATAAATACTCCTGCCTGCCTTTTCCAGATTCAGATTGATGGAACACCAGTCATAAGTTCTCCATCCTCCATCAGGGTTTGCATCCGTCTTATTATTTGTAGAACTTGTACCAACCAATGCGGTACTAATATGGATATTTATGTATCTCCAATCTCCCTGGCTGGAATGTTCTGAACTATCCCAGAAACCATCATTTCCGCCACAATAAAATGTTATGTCCTCATCTGGATTTACAGATATCGGTTTGTTCACCGTTACATGGTCCCAGGAACGATGCTGTTCATGTGCCGGTAAGTAATATTTGATTGGGATCGTCAATAATGTATAGTTATTCCTGCTGTTTTTTTCTGACCAAATGGTTGCTCTGTTCTCATTTCCATTTATCTGAAGACTATAACTTCCGTATCCACCGGAATAATGCGATATCGTATATGGATGCTGGCTTTTTTTAAATGTTGCACCACTGACATTTTTATTTTTTTCGTAATCATCACTATGCACATACATCGTCAGACTGTCACTTTTCCCATCCGGTCCATTGATGGTTACTGTTAAATGTCCATCCACAAAATGCTTATTCCCTCCGGTATCATATGTACCATATGCCTGGGCATTTCTCATCTGATGCCATGCTAACACAAAAACAAAGGTTATCACGACTGCCAAAGCTGCCATGATCTTGCCTTTTCTTGTCAAAGCTTTTTTTCTGTTTCGCATCTGACCTCTTCCTCCTTTCCAATCTCTTTCTTCCATCCTTGATCTATCTTAAATTTCGTTTCTTTCTTCTTGATATCCATACCCCTCCTGTCATTATCAGCAGACCTATGCCTGCATATCGTATCCATTTTTCTTCCTCTATCTCTTTTCTGGAAGAACCATGTATTTGTATTTCTTCCTTTTGTTTCCTGATCTTCTGTCCATGATCTCTCATGCAGTAGACGATATACCGGTATCTTCCATGTCCCCGGTATGGATGACAGGTTAAAAGCGTGGCCATGTCTTTTCCTTTCTGGATCAGGATCTTATCCATATCATACGGATTGATCACTTTGATCTTTGTCACTTTATAAGTCAATGTTTCCCATGGATTCTTGATGATCACTCTGTCTCCTGTCTTTAGCTGTTCGATATCCCGAAAATACGGAATCCCCTGATATCCACGATGGGCAGCGATCACACAGTTGCTGTCTTTCTGTCCTAATGGAAGAGACGTCTGGCCCATAATCGCTGCTCCTTTTTTCATGTTTTTCATCGTGGCTCCCAGATATAATGGAAGTTTTTGTTTTATCTTTGGAATCTTTACATATCCAAAAGTATTTTTTTCATTTCTCAGGATGATTGGTGCACTGCGGTAACTAAATACGTCCTTTAATCCTGTCTGTTTTTCCTGGAAGATCTTTCTGTTATAATAGACTGCTTTCTGATACAGTGAATCATCTAGCTTATTTCTGTTTCCCGCATGTGTCAGTTCTTTGATTATCTGATCGGACTGTTTCTGCTTCAGGTATGATATGATCTCCGGATAGAACAGTGATCCGATCCCCGCCGCCAGAAACAAGATCCCGATGATATTTATAATCTTTTGTTTCATCTCTGTCTCCTTCCTCTGATCTTTTCATATCCTTTTCTTGCTGCAATCAGCACAAATATGATCAGCAGTCCTGCAAGAATCGCCCGCTTATAGACTTCCATCCACTGGGAATGATGATCTCTTGCTTTTGCATGTTCCTCTTTTTCATGATATGCCGTACGTACCCCGCGGACCAGCAAGCGGTGGTCATTGACTCCATATGGTGTACAGGTAAGCAGAGTCACATGATCTTCTCCGTCAATGATCTGAAGCTTTCTAGTATCTTCCGATTTTACCACCTCAATCTGGTCCACTTTGTAGGCAAGTTTCTGATCCAATACATGAATAAAGAACAGATCTCCTTTCTTCATTTCCGTGAGGTCTGTAAACAGCTTCGCAGAATTAAGTCCGGTATGCCCGGTCAAGACTGCATGGTTGCTTTTCCCTCCGACTGGAAAGGAAGATGCCGCAAGATGCCCGATCCCGTGTTCCAGAACTTCGGTGGATGTTCCATGATAAATAGGAAGACTCACTGAGATACATGGAATCTTTATATAGCCCATAATGCCCGAACCATCCAGATTCAGGATTTTGTTATAAAAAAGCGTTTCCCCGTTGGACTTTTTATCCTTAAATGGGTCAGTCAGATGTACTTCGGATTTTGTCAGGTCTATGTTATACTGTCTTGCCTCAGCAATCGCTTTTTGTTTTATTTCCTGGTCCATTCCGTTGGCCTTTTTCTGATAGCTTTCCACACTCGATCCTGCACTCTTTTCAAACAGATAGTTACTTACAAATGGATAAGACAGCAGAAAAAAGCCGGCCAGAATAACCAGAATCGATATAATCTTTTGTTTCATTTTATCTTTGTGATCGTCTTCTGTTTTTGTTCAAGATCAAGATCCCACATCCAGCAACAACAACCCCTGCAATGATCAGAAGATAGTTTCCTGCCCCACCTGTCATTGGCAGCATAAACTGTTTCTGGTTTGTGATCTCCATGTTGACGTAAGCATTATTGGATTCATCCTGCTTTGTCATAGTTGCTTTTGTGTTGTCAACGGTTGCACTGGCTGCAGTTGTCTGAACCGTCACATCATTCTTTAATGCAGCACCATTAGGGACTCCATCATTTGCTGTGGAATCTGTGTCGGATTTGCTCTGGATTCCTGTGATGTTTGCTTCGGTTGGTGTGATATCTGCTTTTGTCTCTGTGATCTTAACAATCACTTCTTTCTTTAACAGAGAGTATCCGGCATCGGAGTGTGTCTCTGTGAATCCGTATTCATCGGCTTCGATCCCGTTGATCACAAGTTTTCCGTCAGATGCAGGTGAAAACTGTGTTGCGTCTGCTTCTGTTGCTGATTTTCCTGTCACCTGATAAACACCTGCCCTGTCCGCTCTTGCGACAGATAGTAATTATCTGTCTTGTTCTGTACAACAAATTTAACTTTCGTTGGATCTCCCTTACTGTCCGAGAACTTCTTTGTCAGGTCATATCCGTAAGAGTACACGATACATTTATCTTTTAAAATGTCGTAGTAGTTTGTGCTCGTTCTCTTCCAGGTCAATGACACATCATTTGGATTTCCTTTATCACCAAGTACAACACTGTCATCTGTATTTACTTTGGCTGTGTAATATGCAACGATGTATTTATCGGAATATTTCTTGTTCAGCTCACTAAGACCTGCTTTTGTCATTTCGATCTTCATTGTGGAATCATCTCCGGATTTACCGTATGTGGCTGTAAATTTCGGATCTGTGTCGGAACTCTTCCATACGGCTAATGCTCCGCTCTTATTGACGTTGTTCACATTTGTGCTGTCCGCTGCATCCTTGTTTTCATAGATCGCGATCACGGCATCTTTCCCGTATGTCATCCCTTTTGCCATCGTATCGTTAAATGTGTAAGTTGACAGATATGTGGTGGATGATGTGATATGTGGCAGTTTTGAGATAAACTGATAATCCAGTGTTTCTGCTTTTGATGCAGTGACAGTGCTCTGGTATCTGTATTCATTTCTTGCAGAAGTGAAATCTGCCAGTCTGTCTGCATTTGCTGTTGTCACGTTATCCTGATCCGGATTATTTCTGACTCTCTTATCCAGTGTTGGATTCCCTGTTTCATTCTTTGGATAGCAGATCACATCGTAGAACCAATCATCCCCGTTAGAATCTGTGGATGGTAACTGTACAAACCACGGATTTGTTGTATAGGTTACATTTTCTGGAGCCTTTGTCTCAACGATCAGATAAAGACCAAGAGGCAGTTTGTCTTTGCTTGTTACACCATTGGCATTTGTTTCATCCATGGCTGTTCCGTTCTGTCCCATGTAAGCTTCTAATTTATCTTTGGTCGCTGTATTGTCTTCCAATGCCTGAGCAAGCTTGTCATTAATGATCTGGCTTGTGAAGTATGTCTTGCTTCCTTCTGTCTTTGCTGCATCAGAGGGTACCAGACCTAGGATCTGCTGTAAAGCAGTTGGAAGTTCGTAAATCATCTGGATTTTTCCATTCTCACTTTGCTGTTCAACATCCCCAACACGCAGGTAGCTGAATTCTACCCCTTTGATGGCATATTTTTCTAACGCTGCTTCTGCGGCAGTGTCCTGTTTTCCTGTGGATGTGAAGTTATCTAAATTTACCCCTCTCTGTTTTGCTGCTGTCATGTCGTATTTGTGGATCGTGATGGATCCTGTTTTACTTGTATCAATCACATCTGATGATGATGCCTTAACATTAACGATCGGTGCAAATATCATTACTGCAGTTAAAGCAGCAACGGTTGCTTTTTTGATCATATTTTTAATTCTCATATGTATTTCCTTTCCAGGGAATTTTTACCCCTTACTATTTTTTCTTTAACTTTTTCTCTACCTCATAATAATCTGGTGAATCTCTAATTTTCATGACATTTTCGGTCCTTTAACAGTTTTATAATTGAAAAAACATTAAACAGATACTTTATTCTACAGTTACCTGTTCAATGTTTTTCATAACAATAGTTTTTGTACCATCTGGTTCTTCGTCTACTTTGATACATTCTTTTGTTTGATATTCTTCCATTGGTATTTTTATTTCAATCTCGTTATTTGTTCGTAATTTGATATAGCCTAAGTCTTTAATCGTTTCTTCTTTTTCGACAGTAACTTATCATATTGCATGTTATAACGTTCCATCTTTTCATCAAATTCCATTTTCTTCTGTGGATTTTTACCGAAAAGTTCATCACCAATTTTATTAATTGAAAATTCCTGGTCTTCTTCAAAGATCTTGCACAGTTTACTCTTTGTATCCATCTGGTGCTCCAAACCGTCTTCTGGATATTTTTTATTGATTATCTTAATTGTACTTGAAAGAATCTGATATTTTCTTTTAGCTTCCGTCTGTGCAATCGATCTTAAAAATCTTTCTGTAAGGTAATAAATTTTATCGCCATTCAACATTTCATATTTCTTTTCTTTTAACATTACTTTCTGTAATGACAGATTAAATATGATACCTTCAGAAATTCTTTTCCCTAATGGTAAAATCTTTTTATGTCTTATGTTACTTATAATCTCTTCATTATCGTATTTCATAAGTTCATGCATAAAACTATTTTGATAATTCAGTTTGATCAATGCATAATAGATTTCCTGGTTCGTTTGAAAGCTCAAGCATAGTAAATCTGCGGATGGAATTTCAACGCTGTCGCACATAATATCAAACAAGCGATCTGCAAGATATGCACTTGTTTGGATAAAGGATTTATCATCTTTCTCATTCATTTGTTCGAGTTTCTGAAAAACTGGTTCTTTTGTGTTCCAGTCTGCAGCTTTCAATTCGTCACTATTGAGTAAATAACATACTTGTTTTCTAACCAGCTCTATGACATCTGGCTGCATCATAAATAAATCTTGTGCAGGAGCAAATTTACCAAGTTCAACATTGAGTAGATGAATAACTGCTTTTCGGAATATAATATCGTCTGATAAAATAATCATAGCTGGTCTCCTTTTTCATTAATTATCCATTGTAATTTCTATATCCTCTTCTACCATTATTTCATTATCACTTGCCATATAAGTTTCCTGTTCATAGGTAGCTTCATCTGACCAAAAATTTTCTTCTGACTCCCATGTATTTTCTTCTTTATATTCCGTTGATTCATCTAACCCATTTTCTTTCAACTGATTCTGAATTTCTTCATAAGAATACTTTTCAACATCAATTGATATTCTTTTATTTACAAAGCCATGGTCACCAATATCATATGAATTAATGGCTTCATCCCTTCCATACGCTTTGTAATCAAAATAACCTTCCATACCAGCAGCTTTAATCTCTGGAGCCAAACTGTTATTTTCAAACAATGCATATCCAAGTTTTTCTTCTGGATCTTTTACATTTTCATCAATCCAATCTGGAAATCGTTCATATGGCACTTCATCGGCTGCAGACATACATTGGAGATTTCTAACGGAGAAGTAATATCCCTTGTATCACAATAATCCATCACTTTCTCATAATCCTGTTCTGGCAACTGCTTTAATTGAGCTACAGCTTGATTTAATTCATATATATCTTCATATTCACTGATTTCAAAATCTGCCTGATAATCAAAAATCGCCATGTCTGGATGATTTTCTGTAAGATGCAACTGCTCTGTTAGGATTCTTTGTAATTCCTGTTCCTCAATCCCCAAAGTAAGCCAACGTCCTTGATCCAATCCCATGTTATAACTTCTAAGATTTTGAGCGTAAACTTTAACATCCTTCATCTATATACCTCCTAAATTTCTAAATCTAATTCCATCTCTGATTCATTGATTACAATATCTGACTGTTCATACTCTGCTTCGTTTGACAAACTTTCCTGATTTGCTTCCCAAAGATTTTCCTGCTTATAATTTCCATCCAACGCTTCAGATACTTGATGGATCAACTCTGATGTATCATAGTTTTTTGTTGGCATTCCATGTTTAATTTTATCTTGCAATTCTTCCACACTGCTAAAACCAAGTATTTCTGCTTCTGCTATTACTTCCTCGGAAAAAACATTTTGTTTTCCTTTCTCCTGCATATCTGCTTCTTGTTGCTCGGACAGAAATTCTTTGATGTTTTCTAAGAATTTTTCTTTTACCAATCGGTGACCTTCCACATCATCCGGATGCCTTAATTCACTTTTTTCGAGATATTTAACTCCTGCTTCAATGCTATCTGCTTTTACAGCTCGTTTTATTGCAACCCTTAATTTTGCATTTCCTGAATTACTTAGTTCCTCACTCTGTATCTCTGAAATTTGCTTCTGCTGCATATCATGTTGCTGCTCTGCCTGAAATTCCTGATAATTTTCTATCAGATAATCCGAAATTTCTGATGCATTATGGACGGCTCGGAATAATTCGTTTGGATCATTTTCCAAAACTGAAATCCATGAATGAAGATATGCCGCATGATCATTGATTGCTTCATCTGACAGCTTAATTCCCAAATCCATCTGTAAAAAGCACTGCCAAATTCTGCATTTAATTCTTCTTTCGCATATTCCGGTGTTCCAAATTTGTTGACTAACGGCCGGTTTAAACGATCCGGATGCCCTGTAGAATGTGACATTTCATGAAGTGTTACCGCTAAAAACGCTTCCTGACTCTTAAAATAATCTCTTGGTGGCAACATGATCTTATCTTCTTTTGGTGAATAATATGCCCTGTTCTGCATTGATTCCACAATTTCACATTGACTAGAAGCAATGACTTCTTCGGCCAGTTTTAACATCTCATTTTTCTCCATCGGAATCACTTTAGGAATTGGGCCGATTCCATCAATCTGCTCTGCATTAAAAACTCTAAAAAAATTCACATATGGATTCCTGAGTTTTACTATCTTTTTTTCTAATTCACCATTTTCATTTTCCTCTTCAACAATCTTTGACCAGACCCATTTTTCCAACAGAACTGATTTTGCACCCTTTTTAATCCGATATCCCTGCTTATTAGCTTGCTTTAACGTCATCCAACGTGAATCTTCATATTTTCCAACTGCCGATGCGATTAGAAGTCTTAATAAATTAACTCCCTGGTATCTCGCTCCACTGATTGGATTGTTTGGCAGTCCATATGTACTCACAGAATCCCACATTTCTCGTACAGGTGATACACCATCTTTCATCTTTTGTATTAACTGATCCACAAGTTCTTGTCTTGATTCGCTTACAATCTGTGAAGCTGTTTTTCCCTTTGATTTTGCCATTTATTTTCCTCCTGACTAAGAAAAAAAGGCAAAGATCTGCATCTTGCCTTTATCATTTACATATTAGATTTTTTAAAATTTTTTCAATGACTGATCTGTTACTCCGAACGCTTCCAGTTGTCTAATGTCTGTTATTTCCTCTCCTGTCAATTCATCTTCATCTACCCATTCAAGACCATCTATATTTTCTGGCCCAGCAACCATCTTCTGAATCCATGCCAGATCATTTGTTTCGATATCACAATTTGTTATACTATTTCTCATTTTTACCACCTGCCTCTCTATACTTAAGATATCTAAAGTATAATAATATTGTTTTTTCAATGATATATTTTATTTAAATTACTATTGTCTTCTTAGGGTGACATTCATTTATACTAGAAAAGAACGTGTCGATCAAGATCCTGAATCATCTGTATTTTTTGTAAGATCCTGTGAAATCTATACTTCTTGTGATATCTTTATATTCAGTTTTTGTTCTAATACTTACAATATAAAGATATATTTTGATATCCTGAATGCTGTATGTATGTCGGATTAGTTTCACACATTTCCTTACAAAACTTTTTAATCCAAATTTCTCGATACAGATTCTTGCAAAAATAACTGTTTCTCCCTCTATGATCTGTTGTGATATACGAAGTAATTTCCGATAAATCAATGTCTTTATCACTCTTCGAAGCTTAAAAAAAGGAATCCTTAAGATTCCTGAAAGTCTTTCAACCGAAAAGTAAGTAAAAGCTTCCTGATCCGCACGCATAATAAAATATGCAAGTACTAACTTTTCTAATTTTGTTATTTTCATACTTCGATATACTAAATGTAAACAATGATGCTTATACTCTGTTGTTACAATTACTTCTTCCATTTTCAGAAAATCCTGAAAAACAGAATTTTTTCTGACAACTTCTTTAATATCATTATCATTGAAAAGAAAATCTCTTTTGTCCTCTGGAGTTAAATAATATCGATTTGTAAATTGTTTTCCCATCGCTTTTTGTTCTGCTTTTACGATATAGCCTTTTTCCGCTAATTTATTTGTCTGCCTTTGGATTGTACGTTCACAGTATCCTGTTTCATCTTCCATCGTATTTACTGCCGGATAGCAATAGCCTTTTTTATCCATACGGCTTAATAAATTTAAAAATACACTCTTGCCTGCCGTTGTAATCTCTGGATCAGCCATGACTTTTTTTAAAACTTGTGAACATCTCCATACTATTTTTCTCCTAAAATCTTATTTAATCTTTTCTCCTGTATCCGGCTCAGTATTCTCTGCCGGCTGCATCTCCCAGTCTGATGTATCCTTGGGTGCTTCTGTCATCTGCTCTTCTTCTGTCGTTTCTTCTGTCTGTTTTTTTTCTGTACTAACTTCTGTTGTTGTAACTGCAGATCGTTTTGTTTGTTTCTTTTGCGGTCGATTGACGATCACTGCTATTATGATCAACACAACCATTACTATCACAGCAACAACAAGTGATACTATTTTCCCTTGTCTCTGATTCATTCTCTCACTTCTTTCTGATTTTCAACTGCATAAATATAAGTCCTGTAATCGTTTTTCTCATAACTACAAGTAACAAATGTATACAATCGTTTCCTGATACTCTGATCTGGTAAATAACTAATAGATTGAATTCTTGATAGATAATTTTCTCTATCCTTTTTATTTTTGAATTCAATCGGTAATTTTTCTGGTTTGTTTGCACGTGCAGCAATCACTTTTAATGTCCTGGTCTCTTTTGGAAGATATAAAATAATATTTTGATGCTTCTTCCAGAACGATCGATTTTTATATTTTACAAATGTTGCAAACATCGATCCATCTCTCATATGATGCCCATAGATAACATTATTATCTGACATGAAATCTTTTTTACATTTATAATCTAAAAAAATACAACCCGATGGATTGTACTTCTTATGGAATGTCCTATGCAAATATGTACTATTATCTTTTCCCTGAACGATCGGATAACTAACTTTTGTTCCTGGTACTTTAATCCAGGCAACAATGTCTTTATTCATTCTTTTAAGTTTCTTCCAATTGATAGATTTTTCTGTTTGTACTGCTTTTTGCAACGTATTATATTCTTTCTGTGCTTTTTTATATTTCCATTGATTAATCAAAATCTTACCTGCAAAAAAAGCGATTGCTATAAAACATAGAAACAATAATATATCGCATATCCATCGTTTTATTTTGATATTATCCAAAACGGACCTCCTGCACTTGCACTTCCATTTGATTCATTTACAATCAGATCTAAACTCCATGTCTGCTTTGTTCTTTGCCTTGATCCACAATCTGCTACAGTGATTTTCCATCTTTAATTCCTGTTAATACAATAAAATGGCCACCATCTGTAAAATGTCCTGCAGACATAATTGCTACTACTAGTTTTCCTGTCTTCAATGCTTGGATAATCTGGGGCTTATTTTTTCCAACACCTTTACATTTCACACCATATTTTTTCGCTAATCCTGGAATAACATCATGCTTACTTCCTGCTCCTTTCACATAATATCCCTGACTTCCTGCCCATTGGCAAGTCTGCCTTGGTGTTATTTTCTTTCCAGAAAGCGTAGAGATGCATATTGCCATACTTGTAGGTCCACATCCACTCTGTCCTATTGTTGACGTACTATATGGAATGGATTTCCATGCAGCATCTCCCTGATTATAATAAACAACCTTTAGACCAGAATTTCCTTCCAACAAGGAAATCTCTGCCGAAGAATCCCCTGTTGCAATCGAATAGTATTTCATTACCTTTTCAGCATGATTAGGAGTCCCTTTTGCACCAGCAGGCATCATTGTTGCACTATACTCTTTACTAAGTGCCAATGTATACTTTCCACCATGCTTTTTTATCCAGGAAATCCATCGATCCATCCCATAATTATAACCTTGAATTGCTACTTTTATATGATCGAGATCAGTTGGATCTTCAACATCCGCTTTTTTTAAAGCATCTCTTAATTCCTGCACTCCTGCATTGACGGAACATTCTCCATGTCCGGATGGAATCCCGTTCGGACTATGGCTATGTCCACCACTATTATTTTTTGTTTTTAAGCAATAAAGACCATAAGCCCCCTCTGCCGCCTGCATTGGATCTGGTTCATTACCACTTGATTCTACCTGCATTAGTGCTAATGCCAAATCTACGTATCCTGGAATCTTATATTTTGTACAATACTGAGTAACCATTGGTCTCCATTTTTCCACCTGCTCTGATAACGGAGAAGCTGCTGTTCCAGCTGTTGTTCCCATATCAGAAGCTGCCAACATAGCTACAATAAAAAACAAAATAGGTATTAAAATAATGATCAATAATTTTTTTCTGTTTTCTTCATCCGCAAGCATACGCATTGCAAAATAAGCTTCATTCATTTATCGACCACCTGCTTTTCCAAAATATGCCCATTTATAATCCGGAATTTCAAAATTAACATGCAATCTCTTTGATCCAATCATAAACAATGCATGTCCTCTTCGTTTACTTTCCAGAAGCTCCCTTTCTGCTTCTGTCAGATTGTATAACTTATCAGTTTCTTCTAAGTTTTGTCCATCGGTTCCAAATAAAATCTTATAACATGGCGTATCAAGCAATGCCTGTCCATACATTTTAATTTTTGGATCCAAGAAATCTACAACACTATGGCTAATAATAAATAATCCAGCTTCATATTTTCTATCTCGCTTGGCCACATTTCGTAAGAACACTAAAGATTGTGGAACTTCTGGATCAATCATCAGGTAAGCTTCATCGCAGATTAATGCAACTTTCTCTGTTCGATCACTACTCATAATATTCCATGACCATGTCTCCAATAAGAAATATTGGGCTCTTTTCACATTGTTCGATGTAGACTGAAGAGAATATGTATCCAAAACTGTAATCTGTTTATCTGTTTGTAATGTTGTCGGTCCATTCCATAATGCACTGTCCGCACCATTTGCTGCATCTTCTAAAAATAATGCTAGATCTTCATATATATTTTCTGTTTCAATTTTTCCTTCTTCTTTTGATACACTAGCCTTTTCCAACAATTTATTATACATATCTGATAAAATCGGAAAATCTTCAGGTTTTAACTTCTTCGCATCTGTGTTCCAATCAATATCAAAATCTTTGTATAATTCAATCAATGTCTTTTTTAAGACTGCTTTATGTTTATCCGTCAAAGATGGAATATATAAAGAAAAGAAAATCTCTAAATGTTTAATGTAAAGAGCTAAGTCTCCAAGACCATTTCCCTCATCCTTATCATAGTAATCTGTAAGTCCTGGTTCTGTTTCATCTGGTTCATCATTTTTTGGAATTGGCATAATGTGTAATGGATTTACACGTGCTTTTGGTGAGCCCCCTGCATCTAACCAATTGCCATTTAGATTTTTTACAAAAATCTTTATATTCACTTTCCGGATCAATAAATATCAGTTTTGTTCCTAGCATAAACTCTGACAAAGTAATATGCTTTACTGCCGCACTTTTACCACTTCCAGGGACCCCATAATAACAAAGTTAGAATTTGTTCGATCATTTTCACGCAGCCAAAAGTCTAGCACAACTAGTCCTCCAGTTGCATCCTTTGCAACATAACAACCTGCATTATCATTCAGTCCTGAAGAACTAAACGGGAATCCACCGACAAAAGTTCGAAGCGGCATAACACGATTTGATACCTCATTTAATAATGGATTTTCAATATAAAATGGTGCAACATGCTGTAATGCATGTTTTTGCATCAATGTAAGTGGTCTAACTTTCAGATTGGTCATTGCACATATTCCACGCATCTTCTGTTCTACTTTTTTTAAAGATTCTTTATCTATTGCCATTGGAATTAATGTTCCTGCCAATTCTCCAACAACTTCTCCATTTTCATCGATTTGCTGCAGCAATTTCATTCCATCTTTTGCACCTTTTTCTGCTCGTTGTTGCTTCAATCGATCTTTTGCTGTTCTTGCCTGTCCTGATAGCATTGTTATATTCTTGTTAATACTCTCCAGGATTTCCCCTTGGTTGGGCGTAAAAGTAAAGGAAACTGCTGTTGATGGAATATTTGTAATACGTGTTAACCATCCATAATTTGGAGCAGGTGGATATTTTATCACACCGTATCCTTTACAGTAGTTTTCTCCTAATGTAAAATTATTGGATTCAAATTTCAATGCGATCGGCGAAATAATATTTAATAACGAAGCATTTTCTTCCATTTTCTGTTTCTTAGCCATCATATCACTCCTTTTAATATTGGTATCGATGCATCTGTCATCTCATCTTCAATTGATACAACTGCCGGATTATTCACAAGGTTACATAAACGAACTATATCCTGATCCTTTATGATTTCTGTTTTAATTCCGACCGCCTCAAAATGCTCTGCAAATTCACTAATTCTTTTCTTTAAATCTCTTTCCACATCTTCTGCAGCCTTCATAGATAAGTAAAAAAAGAACTGTCTTTCTACAATTTCATCTCCAAATGTGAAATCAGATAAATTTTCCATTTCTTTTCTAAGTAACTCTCTTCGATATGGATCACTTGTCTCATTACGGAGATGAGCATACGATTCCAAAAGAGGCTGCATATCTACCGGACGTGATATCGCAAGAAAATGAAATGGTTCTTTTTCAACTGATAGTTCTGCCGTCAGCTGCTTCACTAACGTTTCTTTTTCTCTTTTGGATAGCAATCCTACGCTGACTGGTATTATCTTAATATAACCAATTACATATCCATCTCTTGTATACAAATAATTATTCTGGATATTCAATACATTCGTAAATTCCTGGGCAGTTGTTTGT
>ENA-OQBT01000481-OQBT01000481.1-human-gut-metagenome-genome-assembly--contig:-NODE-481-length-24030-cov-4.147220_pt1 | contig 24030 bp, 29 predicted proteins | sample MGYA00242749_ERZ504557 | MGnify/ENA primary metagenome ERZ504557 (study PRJEB26092, sample SAMD00036243) | human gut metagenome | host: Homo sapiens | study: EMG produced TPA metagenomics assembly of... | reverse complement strand
TTTTAAATTGTTGCTTTGATATTATTTCCAAATTCATGTCTACACGATCCAGAATTGCTTTGTCTACTGTTCCCTGATTGTTCGGAGGTACATTCAGTAGCAATGTTGCATTATGTCCAACTGAATTAAAATACATATCACTCAGTTCTTCCATCGTTTTTGGAGTATTCTTCTTAGTTCCCCAGAACCAACCAGAAGTAATACGCGCATCTGCCTCCGGAACTGTCCACTGATCTCCATCTTCAAAACCAACCGTCGCATTTCCCTGCTTGTTACTATTAATTGTGTTCTTATCCTTGTCTACTTTAGATTTTGACCACGTATCCTTTCCTGCAATTCCCAATTCATTTCCAATCCAGCGTACTGTGGTATATGCTTCTGCCCCAAATAACATACAGTCTGCATCATATCCCGCTGCTTTTCCCTCGTTATCCTGAATTGTCTTAAACCATTTTTTAAAGTCGTATTCCTGTGCATTAGCGCCACTTCCTTTGGCACCATCCATCCATACCTCAACAAAATGACCATCATTTCCATACTTTGGATTTCCAAGAATCTCTTCCAGTTGATTATTGTAAAACTCATTATAATCCTTTGCATCTTTGTCTGGAGTTGTTGGATTTCCATGTTCATCTTTATAACCATAACTTGGCTCATGAATATCCCACGGAGACAAATACAATCCCATGTCCATATTCTGATCGGTACATGCTTTTGATATCTCTGCCAAAATATCCGATTCTCCGTTTTTATTCTTATAGCCAGATGCTTTTACATCATATTCTGTGTGTTCACTATCCCAAATACAGAATCCATCATGATGCTTTGCAGTCACAATCAGCTTTTTAAAACCAGCATCTTTTAATGTTTTTACTAAAGTCTCCGCATCAAAATCATTTTTCAATGTAAAAATCTCACTTGGCTTCTGATTCCCATAGTGCTCTCCCCATTCAATCTCATTGAATGTATTCGGTCCAAAATGACAAAATGCTGCCAGCTCCTCTTTCTGATAACGGAACTGGTTCTTATCCGGCACTACATCATCTTTTGCTGGAGCTTCCGCATTTCCTGTTAAATTTTCATCCCCAATCCAATTTGTTGTTTCTGCTGCTCTTAGTGTTACCGTTCCCCCCATGAAACCTGTTGTTGTCACTACACCGGCAAGCAGCATTGACATCCACTTTTTGTACAAAGCTTTCTTTTTCACCTTTTTTCTCCTTTCTGACATACCATATTTATATATGGGATTATACTCCCTCACTTAAATTTTCGTCAATTTATTATTTTCCAATTTTTGGTTAAAATTTTCCAGTTCTGGGTAAATTTTTAACTATTTTCACCATGATGAATAAAAGAACCCTTGGATTATGTGTCTGTTTTCCACATAAACCAAGGGTTCTCTCACTTACTTTTCGTTATTTTTTCTTTTTTGATGTTCCAGCTTTCGCAGATTCTGCTTTCTTCACGATTTTAGTCTTCATCACATACCACAGCGCACCTGTAATACATACAGAAGAATATGCTCCGCAGATAATACCTACCATCAAAGGAAGTGCAAATTCTTTGATGGAGCTTACTCCCATAACAAACAGAACTGCCACCATGACAAATGTTGTCAGAGAGGTATAAATACTTCTTGTCAGAGTTCTTGTGATACATCTGTTTACCAGGACATCCAACTCTTCTCCACGTTTCTTTGTCTTCATCTCCTCACGGATTCGGTCAAAGATAACGATTGTTGCATTGATAGAATATCCGACAATTGTCAGCATACATGCAATAAATGTATTTCCTACTGAAATTCTTGCGATCACATAGAAAGCAAGTACGACCAGTACATCATGAATCAGTGCAACTACTGCACTTGTCGCAAACCGGATATCTTTAAACCGCAGCCAGATATAAAGCAGCATAAAGACTGTGGCAATGGCAACCGCAATGATTGCATCCACACGCATCTCGGAGCTTACAGTAGAACTGATGTTTTCAGTCGTAATATCTTTTTCTTCTACTCCGAATTCATCTGCCATATATTTCGCAAATGCTTCTCGTTTTTCCAGATCCAGCGTCTGTGTCTTGAAAATGACCTGATTACTGTTTGCAACGGTCTGTACCTGGATGTTTGGATCATCTGTCACCTTCTCCAGATCCGGAATCATTGTTTCATCAATCTCTTTCAACGTATATGCTTTGTCAAATGTTACATTTGTAGATGTACCACCCTTAAATTCCAGACTGTAATTAAGGGCACCTTTTCCTGTTCCTGCATTCACTCCCATAAACACAAATCCAACCAGAATCACTGCGACCGATACTGCAAAGAAAATCTTACGTTTTCCAAGGAAATCAATCGGCGCACGCTCTTCTTTAATCCGTCCGTAAAGCTTTGTATTACGAATTCCAACTGCATAGAACGCATACACGATCATCCGGGTGATCACAAGTGCAGTAAACATGGATACGACAATACCAAGTGCCAGTGTCTGTGCAAATCCTTTGACTGTACCGCTTCCTTTCAGCCAGAGCACTGCTGCCGCGATCAATGTTGTGATATTTCCATCTAAAATCGCAGACATTGCTTTATGAAAACCTGCATTAAGCGCAGATTTTACAGATTTTCCAGCCGTCAGCTCCTCTTTTACACGCGCAAAGATAATTACATTCGCATCGACCGCCATACCAATACCGAGGATAATACCTGCAATACCAGGAAGCGTCAGGGTAATATCAAATGCATTGAGCAACACCAGGATCAATCCAGTGTAGATTACCAGTGCAAGACTGGATGCAAGTCCCGGCAGCAGATATACCATGCACATAAATACAAATACAATCGCAAGTCCGATCGCACCTGCCATCAGACTGGTACTGATTGCTTCTTCACCAAGCTGCGCTCCAACTACATTAGAACGGATTTCTTCCAATTCTACACTCAGGCCACCGATACGGATCGTAGAAGCCAGCTGCTCTGCCTCTTCATATTCCATGGATCCTTCAATGATTGCCTGACCATCTGTAATTTCTGCATTTACTCTTGGGACACTGATCAATTCACCATCATAATAGATTGCGATCGTTTCTTCCGCCTCTTTTGCCGCTTTGGTTGCTTCTGCAAATTTTTCTGTACCTTCCTTTGTCATAGAAAGCTGAACAACATTTTTATTTGCTCCTGTTGTGGAATCCTGATAAGAACCGGACTTTGCACTCTTGATATCTGTTCCAGTCAAAACGACAGATCCATCTTCCTTTAACTCATCAATACTTTTTGCAAGCACATAGTTTCCTGAGGAATCCAGTCCATAATTCGGATTTCCGTCACTGTCCTTCTCTTTGATAAAATACAGGGATCCCGGCTGACCAAGCTCGCTTAAAATCTCGTTGGCATCTGTCACACCAGGAATCTCAATACTGATCCGGTTATCCCCCTCCTGGTAAACCGTTGCCTCTGTGCTGTACTGTTCCACACGCTTCTGCAGCTTATAGATCGTATCACTCATATCTTCTGCAGAAGGAGTCTCCCCTTTCACCTGATAGGTAATGCTGACTCCGCCTTCCAGGTCAAGTCCAAGCTTAATATTCTTTGCTGCCCCCGTCTGTCCTTTTCCAAATCCGACCACCGTTGTAAATCCAAGAAGTGCAATCAGCACCACGGTCAGAATCAGACTGATAATCCCTTTACTCTTCTTCATGATCTGCCATCCTCTCCTGATCAGCCAGTGCCGCCTTGATCATAATCGCACATTCCACACGCTTGCGCTCCATCTCACAACTTACCTCGTATGTATCATTGATCGTATGATGGAATTTATAAGAATTCGCCATACATCCGCCGCTGCAGTAAAATCTTGCAAAGCAGTTTCTGCAGCTGTCTTTGGAATACACACTGCATCCTCTGAATTCTTCCGGAATCTCCGGCTTTGTAATTCCTTCCTCTACATTTCCCAGCAGGAATTCTTCCTGACCAACGACTGATGACACGGATACAGATCTCCCCAAGGCGTAACTGCCAGATATTCTGTTCCGGAACCACATCCGGACAGACGTTTTGCCACGCAAGGACCGCCTTCTAAATCCAGCATAAAGTGGAAGAACGTAAACCCTCTGCCTTCCCGTTCTCTGTCCACCATGATTTTTGCCAGCTTATCATACTCTGCAAAAATCTTCGGAAGATCTTCTTTTTGGATCGCATACGGATCTGTATCTTCCCCGACTACAGGCTCAATTGAAATCTGCTCAAATCCCAGATCTGCAAAATGCAGGACGTCCTCTGAAAAGTCCAGATTTTCTCTTGTAAATGTTCCTCGTATATAATACTTTTCCTGATTTCTGCTCTCTGCCAGTTTCTGGAATTTCGGAACGATCAGATCATAGCTTCCTTTTCCATTTCTAAACGGACGCATTCTGTCGTTGACTTCTTTTCTTCCATCCAGACTGAGCACCACATTGTCCATCTCTTTATTGACAAATTCCTGCACTTCATCATTGAGCAGAACTCCATTTGTTGTCAATGTGAAACGGAAATGCTTGTCGTTTGTCTTCTCCAGCTCTCTTCCATAGGCAACCAGATCTTTCACTACCTGCCAGTTCATCAACGGCTCTCCGCCAAAGAAATCAACCTCGAGATTTCTTCTCTTTCCTGAATTTGCCACAAGGAAATCCAGCGCTTTCTTTCCAACTTCCAAAGACATCAGCGCACGGCGTCCATGATACTCACCCTCTTCCGCAAAGCAGTATTTGCAGGCAAGATTACAATCATGCGCAATGTGCAGGCAAAGTGCCTTAACAACTGTCTTTCTTTCTTTTACTTCTCCGATATAGCTCTCATAAACATCCTGTGTAAACAACTGACCTGCCGCTGTCAGCTCTGCCACTGCCTCCAGAAGATCTCTCAAATCTTCTTCTGCATAAATATCCCCAAGCTTTTCAAGCAGATATTCTGCCGTCTTCTCTTCTTTTAACGTTTCCGGCGTATGAGCAGGGTTCATGGCCTCCAGACAGCCGATCACATCATACGCAATCTTGTCCACGACATGCACAGATCCGCTGTTCACATCCAGGACAATATGATATCCATTATTCTGGTACTGATGAATCACAACAGTTACCCCTCTTTCATTTAAATTTTATATTTTTGCATAACACACGTAAGGCAGCGACCACGGCCGCTGCCCTCATGTCTGATATTCAGTTTCTTATTTTTTGTGTTCACAAACCTGATTTCCTACTGTACAGGATGTCTTACATGCTGACTGACAAGATGTCTGACATTCTCCGCATCCACCTTTTTTCACTGTATGATTCAATGTCTGAGTATTTAATGTTTTGATATGTTTCATTTCTATTCCTCCTAATGTGTATGCATAAGCATCTAGTTTTCTTAGAATTATAACACATCCTGATCACTTTTTAAAGCATTTTTTTACTGTTCCATCTGTCTGCCCAGAAATTCTGCTGCCACAGCTGCCATTTTTTCTTCCACTTCACTGAATTTTTTGTGTTCTTCTTTGTGTAAAAACACCACTGTTCCCATCACGTCCCCGCCACTGATAATCGGACAAATAATTTCCTGAGAATATTCCTCTCCCCCGGCGAATATCGGAATATAGTCCGCTTCCCTTTTTTCTGTACGAATCTGCTTTCGAGCCTGTATTGCATACTCCAGTTCTTTACTGATATAACGGTTCAGCAGCTCCTTGCTTCCATTTCCCGATGCTGCTACAATCTGATCCATATCAGTAAGACACACAATACAGTTCATGGTATGTGCAAGGCTTTCTGCGTACAGTCCGGCAACAGCGCCGATTTCTCCGATCGGAGAATACTTTCTTAAAATCACGCTGCCTTCTCTCTCAGTAAAAATTTCCAGCGGATCTCCTTCCCGAATACGAAGTGTCCTTCGAATTTCTTTTGGAATCACCACCCTGCCAAGGTCATCAATTCTTCGTACAATTCCTGTCGCTTTCATCTTATCTTCTCCTTATATCTGGTTTTTATCGATAACAATCTGCTATTAGTATCGCTCATTTTTTAGAAATTATGAGTTATTTTACCAGTTTTAAAGAATATATAAGGGATGCATTTTTCCGAAAAGAGTAACTACAAAAGATTTTCTATCGTTCTCTCTGTAAGTTTGCTGCCTCACGAAATCATACCGCCGATCATTCCACCTCCTGTGCAAAGAATACACACGATCAAAAGCTGAGGAAACGGCTCCTGAATGCTGTGGTAAATACCAAAGGAAATCAATACAAGAAGCAGAAAATACAGCACACCGATTCCAAGCCCCCAGACAAATTTCCTGACCCTTGCCATTTTCCCTGCCACAAAACCACCTGCCAGTGTAGACAAAATATACACGGTCAAAATCCCTGCTGAAACATGTTTTTCCTCCAGTCCGCATTTGTAAAGCAGTACTGTCAAAATCAAAAGGAGCACACCTGTTACAAGGTATGCACACAGCAGGGATTTTAAAATCCAAAGTCCTTTTTTCTGCATTGAATTTTCAACATTTGCTTTCTTTTCCATATACGCTCTCCTCCCGGCTCATTTACAGCTAATACACTGTATGAGTCCGAAAAGCGTTTTATGTCCATCGTTCCATTGGTATCAGCTTTTTTTCTGTATCCAACAGGCAACACATTGTTGTCTGTCACACTCACAATGTTCCCCTATCATTGTCTCTTTTCCCAGCTCATGTAGCGGTGTTTCAATGATATGCATCAGCTGACTAACAATATCATTCTCTAAAAATTTTATCATTTCATCATCTGCAATAGTTTGCCAGTCTAATGGACAATCCGTAACTATTCTATTATAATAACAGTCACCATAAAAATCTGTGTTCTCCTTCCCAATATACACATTAAAATAATATTTGTCTGAAAAAGACGATTTTTGCGCATGAAACATCAAATAATATCCATCTTCTAAGACTCTTTTCCAAGTGTTCGCTTTCTTTTTAAATCCCAACAGTTTCAATTTTTCTGCAATTTTGTCAATCCACTTTTTTCGTTTTATTCTTACAATTCTAAGTAATGCTTCTTTTTCCAGATTTTTATACCTGTCATACATCTCCTTCACAAGAATACCCGTGTCCCTTTCCTCCGCATGATGGAAAATACTACTTTTTTGCCGTAAATTAATATCCTCATCAGCAATTCCCCATCGAACAAGAGACTCTTCATCTCCCTTTACGAAAGTAAAAGCCGTAGAAGCAAATCCATAAACAACCTCCACTCTGTCATTGTATCCTGTCAAATTCACAATAAATGCGCTATTCCCTGTTGTTTCTTTATAAAACATCCAGTGCAATGACCGCTCTTTTTGACATATCGGTTCGGAAAAACCATTCTGGAGAAGAATCCTTCTGTATAATTCCATTCTATTTATTGTTTCTTGATTTATCCCCTTTTGCTCTGTCTGCATTTTTTATAAACCTCTCTTCGCATTACAATTACTACACATTACTATCATACCTTTTCCAGAAGATATTTAAAAGACAAAACCCCTCATTTACAATCCTTTTCCCGCTTGAAAATAAAATTTGTAAATGAAGGGTTTTCTATTTTTATTCGCTCATCTGCTTATACTGCTGTGCGATATTTTTCACATGGTCTCCCATTCTTTCAAAATCTGTCAACATCTCTGTAAAAATGATTCCGCTCTGAGGTTTACATTTTCCTTTTTTCATACGCTGCATCTGTTTCTTAAAGTACTTATCTCTCAGATCATCGATCTTCTGCTCTGCCGCACTGGCTTCAAAAAGAACCTGCGTCATATCGCTGCCCTCTTCGTTTTTCACGATATCAAGTGCTGTCAGACACTGTTTTTTCATCTCTTCGATTTCTTCCAGTGCTACATCAGAAAATGACAGATTCCACTCTTTGAGATCTTTTGCATATCCTGCCAGATTCATGGCATGATCCCCGATACGCTCCAGGTTTCCGATCACAGCATAATATCCATTAATAATCTTGGAATCCTCTGTCGATTTCTCATTGGAGATCAGAGATACGATATACTCTGAAATCTCACGGTTTAAATAATCGATATAAGTCTCTCTTTCTGAAATCTTCTCCATATCTTTTTCATTATACTGAATCAGAACATCATATGCTTTTGCAATATTCTTAGATACCATATCGCGCATTCTCTCGATTTCATCCCGAACCTGTGAAAGTGCTACCGCACTGGAGCCGATCGCATAGTTGGATTCAAACCGTGTGATGTACTTGAGTCTGTAATCTTCATCGTCTTCCTTCTTGCTGTCCGGAAGGATCTGGGTTGCGATTCTTGCCATGACATTACCAAATGGAAGCAGGATCAATGTTGTTACGATATTGAATGTTGTATGAACATTGGCAATCTGTGCCACCGGATTTCCAGGTGTGAGCGCTTCCATCCAGGAGACAAACGGCGTTGTCATACAGATGACCGTAAACAGGATCGAACCGAAAATATTGAACATCAGATGGATCACGGTTGTACGCTTTGCATTAACTTTCATTCCGATTGATGCTAAAACCGCGGTAATACAGGTACCGATGTTCTGTCCAAACAAAATGTATACTGCACTGGAAAGCGGAACCATTCCAGTTGCTGCAAGCGCCTGTAGGATTCCAACAGATGCAGATGAGGACTGAATGATTGCCGTAAAAATTGCACCGATCAGAATACCTACCAGCGGATTCTCAACTGTTGTCATAAAGTTGATAAATGTCTGTGAATCCTGAAGCGGAACCATGGCATCTCCCATCATTGCCATTCCCATAAATAAAATTCCAAGTCCGGAAAAAATCCCGCTGATATGATGCACCTTTTCATTTTTAATGAACATCATCGCAACTACACCGCCGATTGCAAAAATCGGAGCGATCGCCGAGATATCCAGTGCGATCAACTGACCTGTGATCGTTGTACCAATATTGGCACCCATGATTACCCAGACTGCCTGACTTAATGTCATCAGACCGGAATTTACAAATCCAACCAGCATAACTGTGGTTGCGGAAGAAGACTGAATCACGGCTGTGATCACAGCTCCAACCAGAACTCCTTTAATACGGTTGGAAGTCAGCTTCTCCAAAATCGACTTCATTCTGTTTCCGGCAGCAGCTTCCAAACCGTTGCTCATCATATGCATTCCGTACAGAAACAGTGCAAGTCCCCCCAGCAAGGAAAGTATATCTGTTATCCCCATTGTATCTTTCTCCTTTTTTCTTCTCTTTTTGTATTTTATTTTTTCGCTCGAAACGAGACTGCCGCAAATGGTATCACAGCAGTCTCGTTTTCTGGCAAATCTTACAATTTTGATTCTAGCACACCGCATTTTTCCAGGTCAACATTCTTTTACACTTTCTTAACAAGTTCTTAGCGCAACCTTAACACAGATCTTCAAAGTGCAGCCTTTCCCTCAAGTATTGAAAAGCCTTTCTGATTCTGTTAAAATCAAAGAAGATTCCCAAAGCAACGGGATTTCAAGAAATTTTAAGGAGTGAATACAATGAGTAAGATTGATGAAGTAAGAAGCGCCATGATGGCTGCCATGAAAGCAAAAGATAAAGAACGAAAGGATGCACTTTCCGCACTGCTCACTGCATTGAAGAACAAAGCGATCGACAAACGTGCAGACCTGACGGAAGAAGAGGAAACACAGGTCATCTTAAAAGAGATCAAACAGCTCAAAGAAACCATTGAGATGACACCTGCAGACCGCACGGATATTCTCGCAGAATGCAACAGCCGTCTCGCAGTCCTCGAAGAATACGCTCCAAAGATGATGGATGAAGAGGAAATCAAAGCAGTGGTTTCAGAAGTACTTGCCGCTCTTGGTCTGGATGCGCCGACTGCAAAAGAAAAAGGAAAGATCATGAAAGAACTGATGCCGAAAGTCAAAGGAAAAGCCGACGGAAAATTAGTCAGTGAAGTCGTTGCTTCCTTCCTGTCCTGATTCACTATGAAAGTACTGATTTTATCCTGCAATACCGGAGAGGGACACAATTATGCCGGCAGGGCACTCAAAGAGTGTATCGAATCGCATCATGATACCGCAGATATGCTGGATATCATGATGCTTGCCGGTCCCAGAGTATCAAAACTGGTGGGGAACAGCTATGTCAACATTGTCCGGCATGCTCCCCGCCTTTTTCAGTGTTTATACAAACTGGGCGGACTTGTCAGTTCCTCCAGACATCACTCTCCGGTTTATTATGCCAATGCTCTTCTCGCCAAAAAGCTAAAACATTATCTGGATACACACCATTACGATATCATCGTAACGCCTCATCTTTTTCCTGCACAGACACTGACTTATATGAAGGAAAAGAACCTGTTGTCCCAGAAAATCGTGGCTATAGAAACAGATTATACCTGTATTCCATTTTGGGAGGAAACAGACTGCGATTACTACATCATCCCTCACTATGAACTGATCGACGAATTTGCAGCAAAAGGAATTCCCAGAGAACGTCTGAAACCATACGGGATTCCGGTTCGTCCGGCATTTTCTGACCAATCTGACAGACAAAAAGCCCGCGTACGCTGCCGGATTCCAAAGCATGCCCAGGTTTATCTGATCATGAGCGGCAGTATGGGATTTGGAAAGATTCAGCTCTTTGTTGCCGAACTGCTCCGTACCCGAAAGCCCGGAGAATATGTTGTTGTAATCTGCGGAAACAACCGTCGCCTGCAAAAAATCCTCCTTGCGGAATTTGGAAAACAAGAAGGTGTTCAGATTCTGGGATACACTGAAAAAATTGCAGATTTTATGGCTGCTGCCGATGTGCTTTTCACCAAACCCGGCGGTCTGACTACCACCGAAGCAGCTGTCAAAGGGATTCCGATCGTACACACACGCCCGATTCCCGGCTGTGAGACAAAAAATCTGGCTTTTTATACAGAACGGGGATTGTCCCTGACTTCCCAAAAACTGCACGGACAGATTCTTGCCGGCCGAAAACTGATGTCAAACGATGAACTGCGGCATTCCATGTGTACAACGCAGCACACTGTCATCCCACCAAATGCTGCTGAGAAGACTTACCAGCTTCTCTGCCAGCTTTCTTCTGCGTATGCCGTCTCAGATGATACTGCAAAAAAGGAGACTTTATGAATGAGTTATTCTTTATTTTAGTCGGATATCTTTCGGGAAGTATTTTATATGCCTATCTGCTTCCCAAATATATTTGCCATATCGATATCATGAAAGACAGTGACGATCACAATCCCGGTACATTCAATGCTTTTGCACTGGCAGGTACACAGGTTGGTATTCTTGTGATTGCATTGGAGCTTTTGAAAGGATTTCTTCCGGTCTGGCTGGCTTCACATATTCTGGATACAAGAAGATGGATGTTTGCATTTGTTCTCTGTGCACCTGTTGCAGGGCATGCGTTTCCCCTGTTTTATCCGAAACGTGGCGGAAAAGCCATCGCAGTTTCTTTTGGAGTATTATTGGGACTGCTGCCGCGATACCGCCCGGTGCTACTTCTCATCTTCTTTTATCTGTTATTTTCTTTTTTGATCGTTGTAAAGCCGCATCTTTACAGAAGCATTCTTACGTTTACACTGTTTTCTCTGACCGGATTGTTTTATTTCCATGATGCGGTGATCAGCATGGGCACATTTTTCATTTCCTGCGTGGTCATCATCCGACATCTTGTACATCATCAGAAAGAGCCTTTCAGCATTCGCTTTTTACAGCGGAGCTGAAAGGCTCTCTTTTATTTTTTGATCATAGAAATCGCTTTTGATCGTTCCAGTGTTTTTGCAAGCACATAAAAGATTACGGAATCAATCGGAACGGAAACTACCTGTTTTATAAATCTCGCCGGAAGAATTGCCAGAAATCCTTTTCCATACAGGATCGTCAGCCACCAGGTACCGAGCAGAAGATTTACAAGTAAAGCAACCGTAATTTTGGCTGCCACGACTCTTCCCAATTGAATCGGACGATGATAGAAAAAAATTCCGTAAATAACAGGTCCCAGCATCGCATTCAGTGTATACCCAAAGAAATACGGTCCCGTCGGCTTGATCAGAAACTTCAGGATATCCCCGATTCCTCCCATGATCCCGCCAACCACCGGACCGAACAGCATCGATGCCAGCTCATTAGGAATACCGGAAAAACCAATCCGGATAAACTCCGTAAGCTGAACAGAGAAAAAGCCTAATATCACACCGATCGCGATCAACATGGCAGCCACTGCCATAACTTTTGTTTTCCTCAACTCATGCCAGGAGTCTACAAACTGCTGTTTTAATTGTTTCATAAAAAAATACCTCCTTTGCAGTAATCCTCAAGCTACGCACAGAAGGTATCCTTATATCAAACTGGTATATCTGTCTATGTGCAGCAGCGGGATGCGAAATATGTACCGCAAGCATTCACTTTTCGTCCTGCTGGCAACTCCCCGTCCAACCGGCACTTAACGCACATACTTCTACTCTGCTTTTGTTTTCATTTTTCGTTGTGATTATAGCACAATTTTCAAAGACGGACAACTATTTTTTCTCCTGCGGCTCTTCCGGTCTCACGATCGGAATCTGAAGATTGACTCCGTACGGATTGATCACAACCCCTTTTGCCTCGTTTACCAACATCTTCGGAACATTTTTTGCTTCAATAGCCATTGTCTTAAACTGATCCTCTTTATTGAATTTTCGAAACTCCAGGATATCTGTGAAAATCGGCTGATATGCATCTCCGTTCTTCTGTTTGAGCATCGGCATTCCGTTTTCTTTGTGAACGGCTACGATAAATCTGCCTCTTCCATAGTTGACCAGTATCTCTTCCTGCAGACCTTTCAGCTCTTCTGTCAGTTCCGGCTTTTCCTGTCTGCGCATCTCCTGCATAAAATACAGAGCGGTCAGATGAAGCTGCGGATTCTCTACCCATACTTTTCCATCCGGAAGGTCCTCGGTATTTGGTCGTATCACCAGTTCTCCCAACTGAAGTCTTGCTTCACTTTCCATATTGTTATTGATCAAAAGCCCGTTGACGCCCATCGGATACAGGCTTGAGAAAAATCCAAGCAGCTGTTTCTTTTCAATCTTTGCGATCTGGATCGGAATCCGCTGTTCAATCAGCTTCTTTCCCTCTCTCTGTGCATCCTCCTCTGTATAATATAACAGCACTTCATCATCAAATGTCTCTTCATCACACAGGACATACGGCATCTTTGTACACAGAGACATAAAGACATACATCTCCTCTGCATTTCGCAGACTGCTCAAAAGCTGCTCTTTTTCCGGTGACTGTCCGTTTTTATTTTCCTCTTTCATGAAACTGATTCCTTTCTTCTGTTGATATTCCCTATCTTTTAATTATACCAAAATTTTACTCTGATACCAACAAGATTCTGGATTATTTTCCACTTTTCGAACTCTGGATCTCAAAGACAATCCGTGTCAGATACTCCTCTTCTTCAGACATGGTGAGGCTGTCAAACAGAATGTCTTCATAGCAATGTGCGCCCAACTGGATTTTATTCTCTTTCCCATATTCTAAAATTTTCTTATAGGTATCCTCCAGCGTCTGCCATTTTCCTTTATGATAGGCGATCAGATACATTCCCGCGGGTCTGACACTGTAGTTGACTTTTTGCGGTTTCTCATCCAAAAGCTCATAAAAAACAGAATACTGATCAAAAATACCGCTTTGAATCTCCTTCGTATTTTGTCGGTATCCAATGGAATATGCGCTTTTGATCCCATTCCTCTCACAATACTCAAACAATTCTCCGATTTTTTCTGCCCATACCCGTTCATTTGTATCCGTTGCACAGGACTGGATCATATATCTGTCCGGTTCTTCCTCGATTCTGATTACTTCCGTATCTGTCTGCATTGTCTTCTCAATAATCTCACTCTTCTTTACAATCCACTCTTCCATCTTTTTCAGCTGCTGCATCTGTTTCCTGATTATGCTCTGTTCTTTTCGAAACAACTTCAGCAGTCTCTTTGGACTTCTCTGATTCATATATCCTTTGATCTCCTCTAAAGACACATCCAGTTCTCTCAATGTCTGGATCACATCGAACACATCCAGCTGATCAAAAGAATAAAAGCGATAGCCATTCTCCAGCTTGATCTCCGGAGAAAACAATCCAATCTTATCGTAATAGAACAGCGTATGCTTTGTCACTCCAACCAGCTTTGCAAATTCTCCGGTTTTAATATATCTTTCCTGATTCATTGGTATTCCCCTCTTGACTATAGACTTACTCTATAGTTTATGATAACAGGGATTGTAAGAAAAAACAACTGACAGGAGCTTTTACCATGACAAATTGTTATCACTACCTCAAATAAACATACGAAAAATACCGCCGCATCTCCTGCATTTTCAGGTTGATGTGGCGGTATTTTTTCTTTTACGCTAAAAGATCATCTTTGTCAATCCGATTCAATAAAAGTGAACACAGAACTCCAAGTCCCAGGCAGATCACATTTACGATTGCCGCACTTAAAGATACTGTAAAACTTCCAAATGGTATGATCATAACCGTTGCCGCTACTACAATTCCGACAATGGTATGAAATACATAGGAATAAAATTTTTCCAGAAGAGCATCTACCATCTTCGCGAAACATATTACCGTAACAACTGCACCGATTCCACTTGGGATCATAATGCTCAGATTCAGATGTCCCAGCCCGTCAACAAACGGAGTATACAATCCCAGAGGCATCAGAAGGGTAGAAAAACTCATTCCCGGAACAATCACGCTCAATGCCAGACACACGCCGCAAAAAACGTACCATCTACATTCGGCACAAGGCTGACTGACAGCAGGTTCAATGTTGTCAGTATGGCAAAGATCACCACTGCTGCCACCATAGAGATCCATGATCCGTTGGTCCGTCCTTCTTTTCCCGCCTCACGCATCAGAGACGGCAGCATACCTGCGATCAATCCGACAAAAAGACACACGGATGGATCCGGATACTTTTCCAGGAAAAACGACAATATATTGGCAACTCCAAGGAAACCGACTGCGCCGCCCAAAATAACCGGAAGTAATTTACGGATATGGGTAAAAAAGTACTTTCGCGGATTGGACAATAACTCCATTACAGGTCTGTAAATTCCGAAAATGACGCACAGGACACCACCTGAAATTCCCGGAAGGACAGCTCCAAGGCCTATGAGCATCCCCTGAAGCATTCGAACTAGAAATGTGCACAAAGGCAAACTTCCCTCTTTGTGTTCTTTCATCATAATATCTTTCTCCTGTCTCTATCTCTTTTTTAGCTGTTTTTCATTGCAACGCTTCCTACGATATCTGCCACATGCTCACATGCATCTGCGCATTTTTCAAGATAAGTATAAATCTCTCTCCATGCAATGATATTTCTCACATCCTGTTCTTCCACATGAAGTTTTCTCATACTGGAAATAAACAGTTCATCTTCTTTTTCTTCTAATGTATTCATCCGGATAATGCTTGGCTTCAGTTCTTTGGAATGTTTGAAATTCTTAAACTCCTTCAAAAGAGTCTGAAGTTCTTCACAGCATTCGATCACTACATCCAGCATAAGAAATACTTCCTGACGCATTTCCTGTACATTGTTGATGTAAACACGGATCAGAACTTCTTCTATTTTATCCGTCACATCATCAATATGATGCTGAGAGCAATAATATCCTCTCTTTCAATTGGAGTGATAAATGCTTTTGCCAGCTTATCTGTAATCTCGTGTCTCTGTGTATCTGCCTGACGCTCGATCTCATGAATCTCTTCCATCTTCTTTGAAATCTCTTCCGGCTGAAACTCTGTCAGTATCTCCTTTAATAAATATGCTGCTTTACATGAGTATTCTGCACATTTCATAAAGTTATCGAAATAATAATCATCCTGTTTTTTTGACATTGGTATTCCTCCTGTTATCCAAATATGTACATAAATATTTTTGCCATACAAAAACTAATCAGTCCGCAGCCCGGAAACGTAAAAATCCAGGTCAGCATCATATCTTTTACAACTCCAAAATTGATCGCAGAAACCCTTTTTACTGCGCCGACTCCCATGATCGCACTTGTCTTTGTGTGTGTCGTAGAAACCGGAACTCCCATCAGACTGGAGTACAGAAGACAGATTGCTCCGGCAAGATCCGCGGAAAATCCCTGGTAACGCTCCAGCTTTACCATGTTCATGCCCACTGATTTAATAATTTTTTCTCCTCCGATACTGGTTCCAACAGCCATAACAATACTGCACAGAAGCATCAGCCACACCGGAATTTCCATCCCGCTTACGGAATTGTGTCCTCCTGCAAATGCGATTCCCAAAAACAAAACGCCTATGAATTTCTGACCGTCCTGTGCTCCATGCATAAAACTCATGGCTGCCGCACCTGCAATCTGCGCACCTCCAAAAAAGCGATTCGTCTTGCGGCGTCCATGGAACGGCAAAAGACGGTAATCAGTTTACATACCACCCATCCTGTTGCAAATCCAAGGATCAGGCTCAGTACAAGACCATACAGAACTTTGACCCATTCATCAAAGTTGATTCCGCCCACGCCCTGCTGAATTGCGATCGCGGCTCCGGAAAGCCCTGCAATCAGACTGTGACTTTCGCTGGTCGGAATTCCGAAAAATGAGGCTGCTGTACTGTATATCACAATGGACAACAACGCTGCACACAATGCGATCAGCGCCTCATCGGTATGGTTCCCAAAATCCACCATATTGCTGATCGTAGATGCAACGGAGCTGTTGATCTGCGTCATCACAAAAACGCCAAGAAAATTAAACACTGCACTCATCATGATCGCGGCACGCACCGGCATACACCTGGTCGCCACACAGGTGGCGATCGCATTCGGTGCGTCGGTCCAGCCATTTACAAAGATTACCCCCAGAGTGAGTAGGACTGTGATAAACAGCATCGGGTTACTTATAATATCCTGCCAGAAATTTACAAATGTCAATTCCATACTCTTTTCCTCCGGCCCTTAAACTTCATTCACAAACACATCAATGTTATCTACTTTTCCGATCACCACAATGATGTCTCCCTGACGCAGACGATATTCCGGCATCACTTCAATATTCGTCTCATCTCCGTTTTCAATTGCAATAATATTCAACCGGTATTTCTGACGGATCTCCGTCTCTTCTATGCTCTTCCCGATCAAATGGTTCGGGACCTCTATCTGACGGATCTCTACCTGGTTACATAAAGAAACATACTCCAGGAAGTTATTGGACAACAGTTTCTTCCCAAGTCTCAGAGCATATCCCTCTCCGGATATACAACCTCTGCTCCGAGCTTGCTCAGCACCGCTCCCTGTTCCGGACTCAGCGCTTTTGCAATCACACGCGGCACTCCCATCTCTATCACACTCATGGTGGTCAATACACTGACGTCCACTTTTTCTCCGATACAAATAATCACAACATCACAATTCTGTATTCCAATTTCTTTTAATGTATCAGAGCTGAGATTGTCTGCCACAAATGCACAGTCTGTATACTGCCGCATCTCTTTTACCTTTTTTTCATCCTTATCAACTGCGATGACCTCATGCCCTGACTGTGCCAGCATCATTGCCAGCGCTTCTCCAAAACGCCCCCAGCCCGATGACTCCATATGCTGTTTCTACTTTCTTTTTCATTTTTTTGAATTCTCCCTTTTTATTATCCTATTGAAACTTCTTCTTCTGAATACCTTGCTCTTGGTTCTGTACGGTTCACCCACATGGAAATTAAAGTAAATGCTCCGACTCTTCCTGTAAACATGACAAGAATGATCACCGCCTTTCCTGCCACACTGAGCGCCGGTGTGATACCGGTAGAAAGACCTACCGTTCCAAACGCAGAAACTACTTCAAACAACAGCTGCATAAAACTATATTCCGGTTCGAGTACACACATAAAGAACGTTGCAACACATACCACTGTTCCCGAAAGTATCGTAATCATAAATGCCTTTGAAATATTCTGCTCTGATATATTTCTATGGAATGCATGCACTGTTCCTTTCGTACATGTTCCTCTTATTTTCTGGAACATGATAAAAAATGTACTCGTCTTGATACCTCCACCGGTAGATCCCGGAGAGGCACCAATAAACATCAGGATACACAGTACAAACAGGCCGGCATCCGTAAACTGCCCAATCGGATAGGTGGAAAATCCGGCGGTTCTCGCCGAAACGCTCTGGAAGAACGCCCCCAGCCATGTTACATTCTCTGTCAGTTTAAGTGTCAGTGTTCCGACAACAAGCAAAACCAAACTGGTAACGATCACCACCTTGGAGTGCAGAGTAAGCTTCTTGAAACACTTTTGTTTTCCTATATCCAGAATAACAAGAAATCCCAATCCGCCAAAAATGATCAGTGTACATGTGGTCAGATTCAAAAGGACATCATCCTGATAAGGCGTCAGGTTTCTAAGTCCTCCCAAAATGTCAAACCCCGAGTTATTAAAGGCTGCAATAGAATGGAAAATACTGATTCCGATCGCATGCACGGTACTGTAATCCCGGCTGAAAACCAGAAAGCTTAAGAGCGCACCTCCCGCTTCAAAGCACAAGGTCATTAATAATACAGATTTTACTAATTTTACAATTCCCTTATAGCTTTCAATATTCAGCGCCTCTTTTACCATCATTCTGCTTTTAATTCCAACTCGTTTTCTTGCCACAAGCATCAGCCACGCCCAGAGAAGTCACTCCCAGTCCGCCGACCTGTATCAAAGCTGCAACAACGCCCTGACCAAAGGCAGTAAAATGATCCGCCGTATCAATCGCGATCAGCCCTGTCACGCACACTGCACTTGTAGAGGTAAACAGTGCATCGATCAGAGTGACCTCTGCACCATCCTTTACCGATATGGGAAGAAGCAGCACAAGCATCCCCAACAGAATCACTACCGCAAATCCTGCCACGATCATTCTGCCGGGCGGCTGATTTCTCAAAAACATATTTATTTTCTTCATTTTCTTTTTTGCCCTGTCTTTCTTTTCTGAATTTTTTCTCTATGCTCTTCCCACCATACCCACAGAGGACCGGCAATGCAAATGGACGAGTAGCATCCTGAAATGAGGCCAGCTAAAAGAGGCAGTGAGAAGTTTGTGATAGATTCCATTCTGTAAACTACTGAGACAACAAAAATGATAAATGCACATAACACAACCGTAAACGCTGTATTGATCGAACGCTGCAAAGTTTCTGTCGTACTGATGTCCACCAGTTCTGCCAGTGTACTTTTCTTTTTCATGTTGCTTCTGTGCTCACGGATCCTGTCATACAGAACAATCGTGTCGTTGATCGAATATCCGATGATCGTCAGCGTCACCGCTACAAACGCATCATTGACAGGAATTCTGAAGATTCCGAAAATAAAGAGCACGATCAGAATATCATGAACAAGCGCGATCACAGCTGTGACTCCAGATGCAAGACCTCCCAATGCCGAAAAGCGAAGCCGGATATATACCACAATGAAGAGGAATGAGAGAACGATCGCAATTGCCGAATTCTTCAATGCCTTTGCTCCGATATATGGTTCTACCGCTGATGTTTCCGAGGTCTCAAACTGATTCTTATTTCCCTGATTGATGGTATTTAGAATCTCTTTCTGCTGTTCGGGCGTCAACCTTTTTTGCCTGAAAGTGTAATGACCAGACTCTTTTCTCCTGTGGCAGAGTTTTCAGAAGTCTGTACACTGACACTGCGATCCACAATATCTTCTACCTCTTTTTGAATCTGTCCTGTATCCGCCTTTCCGGTATATGTATATCTTAAGATTACTCCACCCGTAAACTGCGTATCCAGTTTCATTCCATTTACACAACTCCATATCGTTCCTGTAAGGAGCAGTGCAACACTTGTCAGGAAGAAATATTTTTTTGCCTCTGCAAATTTCAAAATCTTCTTATCTTTTTTCTTTCTAAACCACTTTTCCTGATTGAACAGCTTATATCGGATCACTGAATTCAGCATATATCTGGACATCCAGACTCCTGCAAGCAGATTGATGATAACACCTGTCAACAGGGTATATCCAAAACTTAGCATTGTACCTGATCCGAAGATCATCAAAATCCCCGCTACTGCCGCAGTGGTGACATTTCCATCTAAAACAGATGAGAATGCACGCTTATATCCATTCTTAACTGCATTTCTGACGGAATTTCCTTTTTTCAATTCTTCACTGATTCGCTCACTGATAATAATATTCGCATCTACCGCCATACCGCTGATAAGATCAAACCTGACAATTCCCGGCAGCGTGATCGTGTACTGCGGAACTGAAATAACAAGAATCTGAAGTGCGATCTGAAACGTCAGTGTCAGACAGCTGATCACTCCCGGCAGCCGGTACCATATGATCATAATAAACAGATCAGCACCACGCCAATCTCTGCAAAGTGCAGAATAGATTCGGCATCGGTCACCAGTCGCAGCCCCCACGGGCCAATAATGCAGCCGGCGATCAGGTAGCCAAGAACCGATCCCAGACCGAGACGTACCGCAATGGGAACAATCAGCGACCGCCGAAACCGAGATAAATCACGCGCCTGAATAAGCGTATGGCTATCCAATGATGTGCCTCCTGCCATTCCAGCAGACGTTGCTTATAGTGCCGCGCCTGCCCTTCGAGGGTTTCGTCGTCACAAATAAAGGTGCAGTGCATGGCAAACGGTGGCAGCCAGTTCAGCCCGCAGTAGATTGCCGTCGCCTGTAGCGGCTGCGACAGCACATCAAACCCCGGATGCGCACCAATCTCAAAATGGCTTTCCCCGCCGCCGGTCGTCACCGCCCCACAGCAAATGTTTACCGTGCAGCGCCGTGCCGCCGTGACCGTAAGCCCAGCCGTGCGAGAAAACTTTATCGATCCAAAGTTTAAGAAGCGGTGGAATGCTGTACCACTGCATTGGGTGCTGCCAGACGATCAGATCGGCACGAGACAGCGCCTCCTGTTCGGCGGCAATGTCGATATTGAAGTAGGATAGAGTTGATAAAGAGAGCGAATTTCGACGCTTCCAGCTCCTTGCCTGTTCAAGCATCCGTTTATTCGCATGGGAATGATGCGGATATGGATGCGCATAAATTATAAGAATCATAGGTAGCCCGCGTGATTACGCCTTTGTTTTCCCACAAAGTGTAGTCATATATTCACGCAGCTTATAGTCAATAATATTGATTCAGAAAAGAGAGAAATCTGAACAAATTACCCCATTCTCTGCCCGCGGATCGTCATATTGCTGGTCTGCGCCAGTGACATCCTCGAGTCTCCGGGGCAAACGCTACGGAAATCAACAAGCCAAATAGCGAGATACCCGCCCCCATTAGCATCGTGTTACTGATACCGTAATTATTGATAAAGATCGGCAGTGCCAGGTCGAAAACGATAGTGCCAATACGGCTTAAGGACATAATCACGCCCACGGCAGAGGCGCGGATATCCGATCGGGAAGAGTTCATTAGGATAGAGCCAACTGCAATTACCCGGCCCGCCAAGAGAAAAAGGCATACACCGCAAAGGCCATCACTACCAGCCAGATCCCCATATCCGGGATCAGCCCCAAAACCGCCAGCGCCAGCGTCATCATGGCAAAGCTGCCAATCAACAATGGACGCCGTCCGGCAGTGTTTAGCCACAGCATCGGCGGAATACAGCCGAGCATAAAGAACAGGCTAATCACCACGTTCCCCAGTGCCGCGTTTTTTGCCCAACCCCCAATCCCAACAAACCAACGATTTGCGGGCCCAAAGGTGTAAATGGCGAACATGGGGATCACCTGGCAGGTCCAGATAGCGGCAACAAACAGAACAAAAGGAAAATGGCGGCGATTAAACAGATCGCGAAAACGGGTTTGCTGCGGCTGCTCTTCCTCGAAAGCCACCGGTTCGCCAAACAGTTTTATCATCATCTCTTCGCACTCTTTTACTCGCCCTTTGCGTAACAACCAGCGGGGAGATTCAGGCAGTTCGAATCGACCAATCAAAATCAACAAACAGGGAATCGCTGCGCTACCCAGCATCCAGCGCCAGCCGCCTTCCACATCATAAAGCCAATAGCCGACCAAATCGGCGCAGGTCGCGCCGACATACCACATCGCGGCGATAAAGCTGATGGAAAACGCCCGCTGACGGGTACTGGAGAACTCGGTGATCATTGAGGTGGCGATAGGATAATCCGCACCGATAACAATGCCGATAAGTACGCCATCACCAACAGTTCGACGGGGGATGAGACAAACATCGTCGCCACCGATATCACGCCGATGGCGATGATATCGATGAGGAACATTTTGCGCCGTCCGACTTATCGGAGATATAGCCAAACAGCGATGTGCCAACGAACAGCCCGGCGAGCGTTCCCGCGCCCAGCAAGCCAATCCAGTCAGCGTCCAGTTTCAGCGCCGGAGTCAGTTGCTCCAGCGCCACGCCAATCATTACCAGTACATAACCATCCAGAAACGGACCACCGCTTCCCCACAGCAAAATGCGGCGGTGAATAGAGGAGAATTTAAGATCGTCAAAGTTTCTGGACGGTTGCATGGGTTATTCCTGTTTTTTTGCAATGAGAGTCAGTACGGCGTTACGTATCAAACCAACATCAGCCGTAACGGAACTCCACACCAAAGGTGCCGCGCGGGTATTCCCACTGTTCCAGCGCCGACCCCAGCCCCAGAATGCGCAGGTGCCACACTCCAGACATCCGGCGTAATCGAAACGCACGCTGCCGTCATCCTGCTTCTTGTACAGACCTGCGGGGCACGCTTTCACCAGCAGCTCCAGGGCCTGTTTATCTGCATCGGCCTTCACAACAAATGTGCGGATGCTCTTCATCGACATTGAATTTATTGACGCCCAGTTTGACGTCCACATTGACGGGAGAAGTCATAAAACGGTCACTCCTTTCATGCCATCCTTGATCAGATTGATGAAGCCCACTTTCTTGCCGTGGCGGAGGATTTTCTTGCGCATCAGTTCCGGCGCACTGCCGTCAATGGTGAACAGGTCACGCGCCACGCCCACCGCCAGTTCCGGGTAGCCGCTAAACATGCGTGGGTTATCAAGGAACGCCGGTAGTTTCTGGTACATGCGCATATCGCGCAGCGGGCCACTCTCAAGATGCTGACGATATTCCGCGAGTTTTGCTTACTGAATCGTCGCTTTCATCGCTGAAAGCACAGTTTTGCTGCTGCTTCCCCGGCGGCAATCGCCAGATCCATACCGCGAATGGTAAAACCGAGTTCATACACATTCCGGCGGCATCACCAGCAATCAATACGCCGTCACCGACCAACTCCGGCAGCATGTTGATGCCTGCTTCCGGCACTACGTGAGCGGAATATTCCACCAGCTTGCCGCCCGCGATCAGCGGTGCAACGGCCGGATGCTGTTTGAAATCTTCCAGCATTTGCGGCACCGATTTTTTGCGTCATGCAGATGATGGAGACCACAAACCAGCCCCAGCGACAGGGTATTTTCATTGGTATAAAGGAAGCCACCGCCCATCAGGCCATCGGTGGGTGATCCCGCAAACAGGCAAGCCGCGCCTGATTACCCTGCAACTGAAAACGGTCTTCAATAACCGACTTCGGTAACTCGATCAGTTCCTTCACGCCAACCGCCACATCCGTCGGTTTAACGCGTTTTGCCATCCCCAGCTTTTCGGCAAGGATGGAATTCACCCCATCAGCAAGGATCACCGTTTTCGCTTCAATCACATCGCCATCGGCTTCTACACCGACGACTTTGCCATCGCGCTGTACGAGGTTATCGACGCGGATCCCGGTAATTAACTGCGCGCCCGCTTCTTCGGCCTGTCCATCAGCCAGGCATCAAATTTACTGCGCAAAACGGAGTAAGAACGCTGGGATGGCGAGGTTTCGTCGCCATTGCAGTAGTCCATAGTCATCGCTGACTTTTCCGTCATAAACGCAAGTTTTTCATGGGTGATCAGGCGTTCTACGGGGGCGGAGTCAGCGAAACCAGGAATAATGTGTTCCAGACTGTGGGCATAGAGACGCCCGCCGGTGACGTTCTTGGCACCTGCGGAAT
>ENA-OQBT01000479-OQBT01000479.1-human-gut-metagenome-genome-assembly--contig:-NODE-479-length-24117-cov-4.033014_pt1 | contig 24117 bp, 25 predicted proteins | sample MGYA00242749_ERZ504557 | MGnify/ENA primary metagenome ERZ504557 (study PRJEB26092, sample SAMD00036243) | human gut metagenome | host: Homo sapiens | study: EMG produced TPA metagenomics assembly of... | reverse complement strand
CGTCGAGCACCGCGCTCGTCTCCTGCTCCGTTTTTGCGCCGCTGTAGGAAATTGTTCCATACGTCAGTCCATATCCAAATGGATACAGAATATTTTTATCAGTATAGCGGTAGGTTCGTCCTGCCATGCTGTAATCGGTGAACTCCGGCAGATTTTCTGTTCCCTGATAGAAAGTCACCGGCAGTTTTCCGTTCGGTGCATAATCGCCGAACAGCGCCTCTGCCACGGCTTTTCCGCCGCGCGCACCCGGATACCAGCTGTCAAGAATAGCCGGTACATGCTCCTCGGCCCAGGACAGGTCGATGGCACTTCCTGCCGAGAGAACGAGAACTACCGGTTTTCCAACCGCTGTGATTGTCTCAAGCAGTTCCTCCTGTAAGCCCGGCAGATTGAGACCCAGCTTATCGCCGCTCGCGTATTCGTTTCCGGCATCGCCTTCCTCGCCCTCAACAGTTGCATCAAGTCCAAGGCACAGAACGACAACGTCTGCGTGCTCAGCGGCAATGACAGCCTCTTTGAAACGGTCTTTGTCCTCGCCGAGTCCTTCGACTTTATTTTTATACAGATGGCAGCCCTCTGCGTATGTCACTCTCACATCATCACCGACATACTGCTGAATTCCTTCCAGCGGTGTGATGTATCTGGACGATGTTCCCTGATAGTTTCCAACCAGCGCTGCTCTCGAGTTCGCGTTCGGTCCGATCACGGCGATACTGCGGATCTTCTTCACATCGAGCGGCAGCATGTTGTTTTCATTTTTCAGCAGAACCATACTTCTTCTCGCTGCCTCGACGGACAGATCAACATGCTCCTTGCACTCGACTAGATCGTAGGACAGATCTTCGTACGGTGACGGATAGTCTTTCATCATACCGAGGCGGATGCGGATTTCCATCAGGCGCTCAACTGCCGCGGTGATTGCCTCTTCGGATACCAGGCCATCCTCGTATGCTTTCGGCAGATGCAGGAAAGCAACGCCGCAGTTCAGGTCACAGCCGTTGTTGACGGCACGCGCTGCGGACTCCTCTACATTTTTGGTCACTCTGTGGTGCTCATGGAAATCTATGATTGCCCAGCAGTCGGAGACAACATGGCCTTCAAAGCCGAACTCATCGCGCAGGATGTCCTTTAACAATGTCTTGCTTCCGCATGCCGGTTCACCGTTGACACGGTTATACGCGCCCATGACTGCCTCGACTTTTGCATCCTTGACACAGCGTTTGAAGGCATACAGATAGGTGTCATACAGATCATGTTTGCTGACTCTTGCGTCAAACTCATGGCGGATCGCCTCTGGGCCGCTGTGGACGGCGAAATGTTTGGCACACGCCGCTGCCTTCGGGTGATCCGGGTCCGGTCCCTGTAATCCGCGGATGTAGGCGCATCCGAGCTCACCAGTCAGATACGGGTCCTCACCATATGTCTCATGGCCGCGGCCCCATCTCGGATCACGGAAAATGTTGACGTTCGGTGCCCAGAAGGTCAGACCTTTGTAGATGCCGCGGTCGCCTTTTCTCGAAAACTCGTTGAATTTTGCACGTCCCTCGGTAGAAACAACATCACCGATCTCCTGCAGCAGCTCTTTATCAAACGTTGCTGCAAGGCCAATAGCCTGCGGAAATACCGTTGCCACACCAGCTCTTGCCACGCCGTGCAGCGCTTCATTCCACCAGTTGTATGCCGGAATGCCAAGACGCTCGATTGCCGGTGACTGATAGACCATCTGGCTCATTTTTTCTTCCAGCGTCATCTGGGAAACCAGCTGTTTTGCATACTCTCTCGTCTCTTTACTCATAGGTAAAATCCTCCCGAAATTTGTTGCCTCTATTGTATCGCCGCGTTTCCCGTTCGGCTAGTCAAGTATTGCTCTTTGCTTCTCATTTTATGCGATTTTTTCGAATGACACAGGGGAACATACGAGGAAATCGTGTATGCGTAACCATCCGATATACACGCAGAAACTCCCGGCAGAATTTCTCGTATAAGATCTTCCGTCGGGAGTTTCCCTTATCTATTCCTGTGAAATTTTATTTCTGATACTCTTCCTCGATATTTTTTACCGCACGGAGCTTGTTCGCGTATTCCAGAATCTCTTCTTTGGAATATTTCTGTTTCCGGCACCAGGTGAGGATTTCTTCTTTTACTTCCTCCGGCATCTTGTTGTTCATGCGCAGACAGTCACAGAAGGTTCTCTTCGGAGAATAATATTTGTAGGAACCAAATTCTGTCTTTTTCTCACAGATTTCACCCGGGACATCGGCATTCTGGAAATAAAAACGTCTGATTTCAAAATTTTCCAGATCCATTTTTTTTCGGTCTGTCCGTGCTGTTGCAACTGCAATCGTAGCCGGCTCTTCTTTCAGCATTCCGGCAAGCCATGCAGCACTGTCCATGCAGATGACTGCGCGTGGGTTTACTTTCGCAATTTCAATATATTGATAGTCTTCCGGTTTTTCATAACCACAGTCCTTGCACCAGTACCAGCCGCGTGCAAATCGTTCCAGACTTCCTTCCTCTTCCATTTCTGCCAGCTGCAGTACGGTCACCTGATGATCTCTGAGGTCTGCGAAGCTCATATATCCATGATGTTCTTTAAATAACGTCGTGATCTTCTGGTATGTTTTAAAAAGCATATTTTCTTTCCCCTTTCAGGATGTGATACATCTTTTTTCATCTATAGGCGTTTGCACATATAATATTCCAATTTTCATGGAATGGCAAGCACTAATTTGCAAAAACCATGTTTTTTCTCTGTTTTTTTCTTATTAGCTGCTGCTAACATATTTCTCTTTTCATCACTTATAAGTATACCTTTTTTACCTGAAATATGCAACCTGCTGATCCGCTTTTTCTGTTCTCATACCAGCAGAAAAGACCGGATTTTTTACTTCTCATCCGGTCTTTTTTCTCTTTCATTCTATCTTTTAACGTTTACCGTAAAACCTTTTTCACTCTGCCGCTTCCAGAATTTCTTTTAATGCTTTGATATAAAGTTTACACTCCTCCATCGTTCCCACGCTGACACGGCTCATCTCGAATGCGCCGATACGGATGCCCTTTTCCATCAGCTGTTCCTGAATCCAGGCAGGATCTTTTCCGGTATCGAAGTAGATGAAATTCGACTGGGACGGATAAACCCTGCAGCCAAGCGCTGCCATCTCTTTTTCCAGATATTCTCTTCCCTCCACGATTTTGGCTTTCTGCTCCTGATAATATTCCTGGTCTGCCAGGCCTGCCACTGCCGCTTTCTGGGCACAGACATTCAGATTCCAGGAAGCGGAACATTTCCGCATGATTCCAATCAGCTCTTCGGAGCCCAGCGCATAGCCGACACGAAGGCCTGCCATCGCATAATATTTGGAAAAGGTGCGGAGAACCAGAATCGGTTTTTCCGGATGTGCTTTCATATAATCGACCATACTGCAGCAGTCCGGCTCGGTGGCAAACTCCATGTATGCCTCATCCATCACCAGCAGCACGTCCTCCGGAAGGGTATCTGCGAATGCCTCCAGCTCCCCGATCGGCACATACGTTCCGGTCGGGTTATTCGGATTGCAGATCACCACGATTTTTGTTTTTTCACCGATTTTTTCTTTCATGGCAGGGAGATTAAATTTCTGCTCCTCGGTTACCGGTACGGAGACCGGCACACCGCCATTTAAATACGCCATGTCGGCAAATGCCCCGTAGGTCGGCGCGGAAAACAGCACCTCATCTCCATCGTCCAGAAAGGTCAGTCCGATCATATCGATCATCGCACTCGATCCGGCGCCTGTCAGTACATTTTCTGCTTTTAATCCGTACTGCTCCGCTACCTTCTGTTTCAGCAGTACTGCTGCAAAATCAGGATAAAAATGGCTTCCTGCCATAGATTCCTCCAGTGCCGCCACTGCCTTCGGTGACATTCCGTAATTGTTTTCGTTTAATCCCATATGGATCAGTTTTGAGGTGTCCTTCGCAAATGCCTTCTGGCGTTTGCTCGGCGGCATACTCTGTAATGCATGGCTGATAATTTTATTTACTTCCATATTCATTTCCTCCTGTTTTCACGGCTTCTATTGTTTTTTTTCCGGAAATTACCGTTTTACGGCTCCCCTCGAAACAGCTGCTAAGCCATCTGCGGAGCCTTCCCGTTTTCCGATTTTTTGCTTAAGACTCAGAAGAGCTGTCTCCCAATACCAGATATTTGGTACGGATCATGTTTCTGGACGGGTCAATCTCAAAGTTTGTGATATCGGTGCTTACCAGATAAATATTGGAAGAATTCAGTACCGGTACGCCGAAGCAGTAGTCGTTTACCAGTACGCTCTCAGCCTGGTGCAGCAGCTCAAATCTGGCGGTCGGATCGCTTTCCTCATTCGACTGTGCCATCAGTTCGTCATACTCCGGGCAATTGGTCTTGTTATCGTTGTAGCTGTCGTTGGAACGGTACATGGAAAGGAAGGTGAACGGATCGGTAAAGTCTGCGGTCCATCTCATACGGGCAAGCTGGAAATCGCCGGATCTTCTCTCTGCTACCTGTACCTGCTGCTCCTCTGCCTGAAGCTCCACCTCGATGCCAAGGTTTGTTTTCCACTGTGCCTGCAGGGCCTGTGCCATATCGCTGTCGAGCTGGAGGCTCGGGTATTTGTAGGTGATGGCCGGGAAGCCTTCTCCATCCGGGTAACCGGCCTCTGCCAGAAGCTCTTTTGCCTTGTCCGGATCAAAGCCGATCGGATCTTCCTCTGCTTCCTCTGCCCAGTCCTTGCCGCTTGCGGAGGATTTCAGATGTTTTGCTACGAAGAAATCACTTGCCTCATAAGAGGAACCGCACGCGGAAGCTACCTCATCGCGGTTGACTGCCATAGAGAACGCCTGGCGGACGCGGACATCGTCAATGTGCTTCATTACATTGAACAGTACATAATAACTAGTCTGAGATGGAGAAGTAATCAGCTCATCGCTGTCCTGATACTCGTCCATAACGGTATAATCTGCTGAGATAAAGTTCAGCTCACCGGATTTATACGCATTAATGATGGACTGTGTATCGTCCATAACCATTTTTTTGATCGTATCGGTTTTGATCCGGTCTGCCTGAATGTAATTTTCATTTTTCTTATAAACGCTGTACTGGTTCGGTACATACTCTGCGAGGTAGTACGGTCCGCAGCTTACCAGCGCATCCATGTCATTTCCCATTGCCCAGTCGCCGTTGGTCTCGGTCTGAAGCTCACGATGCGTCGGCATATAAACCGGAAGTACAAAGAGCTGTTCGAAGTAAGCGCACGGCTCCTTTAAGTTGAACACAATGGTCTTGTCATCGCTGGTGTCTACGCCAAGACCGCTCTCATCGCCGGTTCCGTTGTACATTTCCTCAGCTCCCGCAATCGGGTAAAGCATTGAGGAATAACCACTCTTGCAGTTCGGATTCAGTGCGCGGACAATGGTGTTTTTGAAATCGGCGCTTGTCACATCGTCTCCGTTGCTCCATTTTGCATCGCTGCGGAGATGTACGGTGTACTGTGTCATATCCTCATTGGCATCAACGCTTTCTGCCAGAATGTAATCCCAGGAACCGTCCTCTTTCATTTCCATGATCGGCGCCATACACACATCATCGTAGGACCACCACCATAAACCGCTCTCTCCTGCGCTGTCCAGGCTTCCGGCCTCGGTATTCATCGTTGTTACAATCATATCGGAAGTACTGCCGCTTTTGCCTCCTCCGGAAGAGCTGCTGCTTCCTCCGCTGCTTCCGCATCCGGCAAGGGATCCTGCCAGAAGAACAGCCGCTGCCAGTGTCGCTGTTGTTTTCCATAATTTCCTCATAATGTTCTCCTCCTTTTGCTGCTGATGCTTGTTTGAAACACAGCTCCGGTCCCTGAAACCTCTGTTCCCAAACCTGCCGCACCGGAATGGTTCTATTTTGCTCCGGCCAGCAGCGGTTCGATTGCCAGACCCTCCCTCTGTCTCAAATACCGCGGGGAATATAAGAAGCAAGCCACTTTCCTGCCCTCAATATCATACGTTGCCGGGCGGGCCTGGCTGCATTCTTCCATAGCGTAGGGGCACCTCGTGTGGAACGGGCATCCTTTCGGCGGATGGATCGGACTTGGGATTTCGCCTTCCAGCAGGATTCGTTTTCTGCTTCTTGCGGTCTTCGGATCCGGAATCGGCTCTGCAGAAAGCAGTGCCTTCGAATATGGGTGAAGCGGACGGCGGTAAACATCATTGGATTCTCCGATCTCTACCATGTGTCCCAGATACATGACACCGATCCGGTGGCTGATATGCTTTACCATGCCAAGATCGTGTGCGATAAAGAGATAGCTGATACCCTCTTTTTTCTGAATATCCTCCAAAAGGTTGATGACCTGTGCCTGGATGGAAACGTCGAGCGCCGAAATCGGTTCGTCGCAGACGATAAAGTCCGGTTCGAGTGCCAGCGTTCTCGCAATTCCGATTCGCTGTCTCTGGCCGCCGGAAAATTCATGCGGATATCTTCGGATGTGGTCCGGTTTTAATCCAACCGTTTCCAGCAGCTCCTGCACGCGTTCTTTTCGCTTTTTTTCATCGTACATGTGATGAATCACCATCGGCTCCTCAATAATCTCACCGACGGTAAAACGGGGATTTAAGGATGCATATGGATCCTGGAAGATCATCTGCAGCTTCTGCCGGTAGGGAAGCATCTTTTTCCGGGAAAGCCTGGAAATATCTTCTCCCTCGAAAACGATTTCGCCCTTTGTCGGCTCATAGATCCGTAAAATCGTGCGGCCAAGTGTACTTTTTCCACAGCCGGATTCTCCGACCAGTCCGAAGGTTTCCCCTTTTTTTACCTCGAAGGAAATACCATCTACGGCAATGACCTTCTGTGCTCCCTTCATTCCTCTGTTCACATCAAAGTATTTACACAGGTTTTTTACTTCCAGTACATTTTCACTCATTGGCAGCCGCCTCCTCCCCGGAAACTGTGATTTTTGTTTCATCCATACATTCCAGCCAGCATCTGCAGCAGTGCGTCTCGCTGTAGGTTGTCACCGGAGAGGCCTGTACCTCACAGATCTTCATAGTGTAAGAACAGCGGCTCATAAATGCGCAGCCCTTCGGAAGCTTTAAGAGGTCCGGCGGTGTTCCCGGAATCGGAACGAGCGGTTCGTCGTTATCCTTTGCCGAATTGTTGATACTGTTCAGAAGACCTTTCGTGTACGGATGATGCGGTTCGTAGAAAATCTCATCGACGGTTCCCTCTTCTACGATCTGTCCTGCGTACATAATGGCAATCCGGTCACACATAGAAGCGACAACGCCGAGGTCGTGGGTAATCATAATAACGGAGGTTCCTTTTTCCTTCGTCAGCTTTTTCAAAAGCTCCAGAATCTGTGCCTGTACGGTCACATCCAGTGCGGTTGTCGGCTCATCTGCGATAATCAGCTTCGGATCACACGCCAGAGCCGTCGCAATGATGATTCTCTGCCTCATACCGCCGGAAAATTCGAACGGATACTGATCGAGCCGCTTTTCCGGACTTGGAATTCCGACCTGCCGCATCAGCTCAATGGCTTTCGCTTCCGCCTCTTTTTTGGAGCAATTCTGATGCTTTCGAATTCCCTCTGTCATCTGAATTCCGATTTTCAGGATCGGATTCAGAAATGTCATCGGATCCTGGAAAATCATGCCGATGCGGTTTCCGCGGATCTGCTGCATTTTCTTTTCATAAGCCCGTTTTTCTTTCCGGTCCTTCGTGTGCGGCGGAGAAATGTTTTCTCCGTCGAAAAGGATCTCTCCTTCTTCCACTCTGCCGTTCGATGCCAGAAGCCCCATCAGGGTCAGCATGCCGACACTTTTTCCGGAACCGGACTCGCCGACAATACCAAGTACCTCGCCCTCTTCCAGATGGTAGGAAACATCGCGGACTGCGCTGACGGTTCCCTGCTGCGTTTCAAATTTTGTTGTGAGATGGCTGATTTCGAGTAAACTCATACGCTTCACCCCCTGGTTTTCTTTGGATTAAAGGCATCGCCGATTCCCTCACCGAGGAAGTTCAGGGAGAAAATGGTGATACAAATGCAGATGGTCGGCAAAAGCAGCTGTCCCGGGTGCATGGTGAGCACCTGTCGGGCATCCTGCGCCATGGAACCCCAGCTTGCCATCGGAGCGGAAATGCCGATTCCGATGAAGCTTAAGAAGGCTTCGGTAAAAATGGCATTCGGAACAAGGAACGTAATCTGTACAATGATCGGTCCGATGGCATTGATCAAAAGGTGACGGAAGAGAATTCTCGCATCACTTGCTCCGATGACGAGTGCTGCCATGGAAAATTCCTGCTCCTTTAAGGCGATCAGCTGGCCTCTTACCTGACGCGCCATGCCGATCCAGCCCGGAATGCAGATACCGATCAGAATGCTTCGTACATTCGATCCGAGAACCATCATGATCAGAATAACGTAGATCATAGATGGCATTGCGTAGATGATATCCACAATACGCATCACAAAGTTATCAAATTTTCCACCAATGTAGCCGCACAGTCCACCGATCACCACACCGAGTACGGTGTTGATGACGGCTGCTCCAAAACCAATCGCCAGGCTGATGCGGCTCCGTAGCAGAGTCTTGTAAATACATCACGGCCGAATTTGTCGGTTCCGAAAATGTGCTGTGCCGAAAAGCCCGCGTACTGATTGGCTGCGTCCTGTGCATCGTATGCATAGGGCTGATCATCGGTCCGAAAATGGAAACCACCGCCAGAAGGAGGATGACGACCAGTCCGAGAACTGCCATTGGATTTTTCTTAAATCTTCCCCATGCCGCTTTCCAGAAGCTTTTGCTCTCCACGGCAATAAACTCGCTGTTCTTTTTGGATGGATCAATCGGTGAAAACCAGTCCATAACAGTCACCTCCTAGTTTGTCAGTTTGATTCTCGGGTCAATGAGCGAACAAATGATATCCACCGCCAGGTTGGCAACGGTGATAATCACACCGATGAAAACACTGAAGCCAAGGACTACGGTGTAATCACGGTTTGTGATGGCATTCGTAAATTCACGTCCGATTCCGGGAATGGAAAAAATAGATTCTACGACGAAGCTTCCTGTGATCAGAAATGCGATAGCCGGTCCGAAATAGGTGACAACCGGGATCAGTGCATTTTTAAGGACGTGACGCGCGGTGATGTACAGATTGCTAAGTCCCTTCGCTCTTGCCATCGTTACGTAATCCATCTGAATCGCCTCGGAATACGTACTCTTGGTCAGTCTGGCAATCGAAGCGATCTGTCCGAATGACTGTGCTGCCACCGGAAGAATGTAGTTGGCCGGAGAACCAAGACCGACGATCGGGAGCACCGGCCACCAGACACCGAAAATCATCATCAGCAGGATCGCTGTGACGAATCCCGGGATACTGACTCCCAGCGTCGCAATTCCAAGCAAGGTGTTTTTCACTGCCAGCCGCTTGCTCGTCGCCATCCAGATACCCATCAGAATACCGATGAAAGCGGATACTGCGATAGAGAGAAGTCCGATGCTTAGCGTGTACGGAAATCCTCTTGCAATCAGTGTATTAACAGAAACGTTCTTTTTATAGGAAATGCCGAGATCTCCGTGCATCAGATTTTCCATGTAAAGAATATACTGTTTCCACATGGGTTCATCCAGCCCATAGGTCGATTCAAGCTGCTCAATGGCGCTCTGGGAAAGATTGTCTGCCTCGAACGGGCTGCCCGGCATAATCCGAATCAGGAAAAAGGTAATGGTGATCAGTGCCCAGATCGTCACCACTCCGATGAATAAACGTTTTATGATGTATCTTACCATGCAGCATTCCTCCCGTTCCGGCTTTTTTAGCTCAGAAGAGGCAGCTGAACGATCTGTTCTGGCTGCCTCTTTGCACCTTTTTACTGTCTTTTGTTTTTATAATGCTTCCTCGCCACGCTGGCCGGTACGAACCCGGATGACATCTGCCACTTTCTCGACAAAAATCTTTCCGTCTCCGATATTTCCGGTACACAGCTTCTTTTCCAGGAAGCCTTTTAGCACTTCAATTGTCTTATCGTCACCCACGGTCTCGAATTTGCATTTCATCAGTACATTCGGCCCGCTCATGGTTCCACGGTACATCACCCGGTAACCCTTCTGGTTCCATATCCGGTGATATCCGTTTCCATCACGCCGTACACGGCACACGATTCCATGATGTCGATGACATCCTCCCGGTTCGCGGGTTTGACAATAACTGTCAGCTTTTTCATATCCGCACCACCTTTTTATTGATCCTTTTTCATCAATTCTTTTTATTTATCATTGTGGAAGTGGAAGTTTGCATAAGCGCTGCATCCGTGCTCGTGCATATCCAGTCCGTCGATCTCTTCCTTCTCGGTTACGCGAAGTCCGATGGTCTTTTTCAGGACGAAGAACAGAATGAACGCCAGGATCAGGGTATATGCCGCAACTGCTACAAAACCGATCAGCTGGGTGATAAAGCTGCATCCCTCGCCGAAAATACCGGTAAATAAGGTTCCGAGTGCTCCACAGACACCGTGTACACTGATTGCACCAACCGGGTCATCGATTTTTACGACTTTATCAAAGAATTCAACTGCAAATACAACGACAACACCTGCAACTGCTCCAATGAACAGTGCCTCGTAATCATTGACTACATCACAGCTTGCTGTGATAGCTACCAGTCCGGCCAGTGCGCCGTTCATTGTCATACTGATATCCGGTTTTCCATAACGTACCCAGGTAACAATCAGGGTAACCAGTGTTGCTGCTGCTGCTGCGAGGTTTGTGGTCATGGCAATGTCGCCAAGATTGTAGGTTGCTGCTGTGGTCGATCCACAGTTAAATCCGAACCAGCAGAACCAGAGGATAAAGACGCCAAGTGCTCCAAGCGGAAGGTTATGACCAGGAATAGCAACCGGTTTTCCCTCTTTTGTGTATTTTCCGATACGAGGTCCGACCATTTTTGCACCGGCAAGGGCACACAGACCGCCGACCATATGAACTGCCGTAGATCCTGCAAAATCATGGAACCCGATCTGGCTTAACCAGCCGCCGCCCCAGATCCAGTGTCCGGTGATCGGATAAATGAAAACGCTGATGGCTGCGGAGTAAATCAAATAAGAGATGAATTTGGTTCTCTCTGCCATAGCACCTGATACAATCGTTGCCGATGTTGCACAGAACACGGTCTGGAAAATCATGAATACGCCGATCGGCAGTCCGTTGAACATGCCGTCTGCATCTGCCAGCGATTTCGGATGAAAGAAACCTGCTGTTCCGATAAAGGCATTGCTTCCTCCGAACATCAGCGCAAATCCAATGATAAAGAAGAAAATAGAGCCGAGCACGAAATCCATCATATTCTTCATCAGAATGTTTCCAGAGTTTTTCGCTCTTGTAAATCCTGTCTCCACCATGCAAATCCGGCCTGCATAAAATACACCAGAAAGGCTCCGACCATGGTCCATACGATATTGAGTAATACCTGTGTGTTTTCCATAATAAGTTCCTCCTCATTCCCATCTTACCTGTTCCCGTCTGCAGATCTTCTGAAACGGTCATCTCTGAAACGGTAGCTTTCAGATTTTTTAAAGTGCCTGTTCGCCGTGCTCGCCCGTTCGGATCCGCACTGCATCTTCAACATCGTAAACGAAAATTTTTCCATCGCCGTAGTTTCCGGTTGACAGGTTTTTCACAACAAAATCAACGATTTTCGGAACCTTGTCATCCTCCACAACGGTTTCCACTTTAACCTTCGGAAGCATTTTGGCCACGATTTCCGCTCCGCGGTACATCTGACGATATCCCTTCTGGTTTCCATATCCAAGGATATTTGTGATCATCATACCGTTTGCCTTCTGCTCCTCGAGGAGTAGCTCCAGGTTTTCGAGGCTCTCCGGACGAATTACAATTTCCAGCTTTTTCATGATTTTCCCTCCCTTTCCGAACCGGCTCCTGTACAGCTTCTGATTTTTCCGGCTGCAGATTTCTTTTTTATCCGCCTTCCCGGTTTTCTCTTCCATTCATTTACCGGCTCTGCTGCTTCTATATAGAAATCTGTTTTCTGACAGATTTTCTAACCTCTTCTTTCATGCCTGGACTGTTCCGCAGCTCTGCTGTTTTTACAGTTGTTTTTACAGTCGTTTTTTTGCAGCTGTTTTCACAATCCGCTGTTTTTAATTAATCACACTCGTCGGCATTCCCTCCAGGTAAGACCGGAAGTTTTTCACCGCCAGATCTACTGCGCGGAGTCTTGCTGCCTTCGGCTGCCAGGCGATATGGGAAGTAATAAAGGTGTACGGCGACTGCATCAGCGGAATCTGATACTGCGGCGGCTCGTTTGCAACAACATCGAGTCCTGCCATATAAACCTTTCTCGATTCCAGCGCCTCAAGAAGCGCCTCCTCATCGATGATGATTCCCCGCGCGGTGTTGATAATGATGACACCGTCCTTCATTTTGGCAAACGCTTCACGGTTCAGCAGATTTTCCGTTTCCTTTGTATGTGGACAGTGGATCGAGATTGCATCCGACCGTTCGAAGATTTCTTCCATGCTGACCTGCTCGATGCCGTCATACTGCGGCCCCGTCTTTTTGTGACGGCTGTTTGCGATGACCTTCATGCCAAAGCCCTTTGCCATTCTTGCCGTCCAAAGGCCGATTGCGCCAAGTCCGATGATTCCCATCGTTTTCTGGTAGAGCTCAATCTGCGGCACGAACAGTTGATTGTAGCTTGCCTGCGGATTCGTTTCTTTTTCTTTCCAGTACCCTGTTTTGGTGTAATTGCTCTGTACCGTCACGTTATGACAGATGTTCATGAGCAGTGCCATCGCATACTGGGCAATGGTGACATCGCCGTAAATCGTATTCGTTATGGTCACGCCCCTGCGTCTTGTCATTTCCACATCGAAGTCTTCAAATCCATGTCCCAGCGTTGCGATATATTTCAGATTCGGATGCGCTTCAAAGAGCTTTTCGTTGATCACTCCTTTGTGGACCCAGATACCAAGTGCTGCGTCGGCGTTCCCGATCTGACTGCTGTAATCTTCGAAGGTGTACCTCTTTTTCTCCTGATGGATGATACGGAACTTTCCGATCTGTGGTACGGTCTGCAGCATTTTGTTCCACTCTGCTTCTATTTCTTCGTACGTCAGATCGATGGTTCCCGGGTCTCCCTGAAAAACGACTACCTCATAGTTTTCTTCTTTCATACGCCTCGCCTCCTGTTGTACTTCTGTCTTTTTATGTTCCGGTTTCAAGATGGATTTCCAGTATGCCGACAAGTTGATTCTTCGGTTTTTATTCTGTAAGAATTTCCTTTTCCTGTTGCCTTACAACGGATTTATTTTCCCATTTATGACCGAGATACCGGACAATGTAAAATCCTGCACGGACTACCCAGTCGAGGGTCTGTGCAATCCAGACACCAAGGAGTCCCACATGGAGGGAAACACCGATCAGATACGCCAGTGCAATTCGAACGAACCACATGGACAGGATGCTGACCGTCATCGTAAACTTGGCATCGCCGGCAGAACGCATCGTGTTTGGAAGGGTAAAGGCCAGCGGCCAGATCATCATACAGCAGATGCTGTGGTATCGGATCACGATCACTGCCATCCGGTAAGCGCCATCGGAAAGGTTATATGCTCCGGCGAACAGTGGTGCTGCTGCCAGAAGCAGGATATTCAGAATCCAAAGGAATGCGTAGGCTCCTGTGATCAGCTTCTTTGTATAGCTTCTCGCCTGCTTATAATCTCCCGCTCCGACACACTGGCCAACCACGGTTGTCATGGCAAGTCCCATCGCCGATCCCGGCATAAAAGCGAGCTGTTCCACGGTCATTGCACAGGCATTTGCTGCAATCGATGCTGTTCCAAATCCGGCAATCATGCTCTGGGTCAACAGCTTTCCGATCTGGAACATACTGTTTTCCAACGCCTGCGGAACACCGATGGAAAAGATCTTTTTCAGCATCTCCTTGTCCCATTCGACCAGGAACCATTTCGTACAGTGGATCTCGTATTTTTCCTGATGCAGCAGTACAAGAATCACAACACTGGCAAATGCTCTGGAAATCAGAGTGGAAAGTGCCACGCCTGCAACTCCCATGTCAAAGCCGAAAACAAAAACGGCATTTCCGATGATATTCAGCGCATTCATCACGATGGAAGTAACCATTGAAATATTTGAGTTTCCCATAACCCGGAAAAGCGCCGCCCCCGCATTGTAGATTCCAAGAAACGGAAACGAAAGCGATGTAATGAAGAAGTATTCCACCGCGTAGGCCATAACCTGCTCTTCCACCGATCCGTAGACTACCCGGAGAATCCAACGGTTTCCGAAAAAGGAAATGCCGCAGATAACAAGTGCAATCAGTCCGCAGATCATAACGAGCTGTTCGGCTGCGTGACACGCTGTTTCTTATCCCCGCTTCCGAGGAACTGTGCTCCGACAACGGAACCTCCGCTTGCCATCGATGTGAAAATCACGATCAGCAGTACACAGATCGTATTGACAAGTGAGATTCCGGAAACAGCCGTTTCACCGGCCCCGGATACCATCACCATGTCCGCCATGCCGACGGTAACGGCCAGCACCTGTTCCACAATCAATGGTACGATCAGCCGGACCAGACGCTTTCTGTCAAATAAGACGTTTGTGTTTTCCATCGGACTTTCTCCTTTCCGGTAAAATCAAAAGGCGACCTGGAAATCTTCCTTCCAGATCGCCCCGTTGCGAACTCTTTACTGACGTTTCTCCTTTGGATTGAAAAACGCGGCACGAAGCTTTCCCTTCGTACCGCGCCTTCGCGAATCCATTACTTATATGGAGTTTATCTTGAAAAACAGACAGAGCGTTTTCTGGTTTTCTGAGAGTGTTTTTGGGGAGAAATAAAACCTTGGAGAAAGGGAGAAAATTACAAACGGAGCGATTCTATTCCCAGAACCGCTCCGTTGCGTTATCTTTACTCTATTCTTTTTCTCTGCTGTTTTTCAACATAGGCATATTCTAGCGGAATTCCCACTTTTTGTCAATCCTTAAATTTTTCGATGATTTCCTGTCTTTTGCATCAGTTCTGTCAATTTTACACAATTTCACCGATGCTTTTTCGGTTGTTTCTGAACATTTTTCTCATGAACCTTTGAAATTTCTTTGTTTTCTTTTAAAATCGCGGAAAAACTCCGGCAAAATTCTGTGAAAATTCAGAGCGAACACCGGACTAAAAACCGGGACTCGCAACTCACGAAAAGCCTTTTCAAACACGCTCTGGTATGTCAGATCCAGTCAAAATCTCCGCCGGTAATCGCAAGACTTAAGAGTGCATCCATCTTTTCCACTTCCTCTTCGCCCTCGATTTTTTGCAGCAGCACTGCGGTGTCCAGCACATCCTCCAAAGATTCGCCAGGTCCGATTTCATAATCCACCTCCGCCTCGCAGTCCGGGCATGGGATTTTTTCCATCGTCTGAAGGGATAAAAAGCGGTTGCCGCATTTCTTGCATTCATAATAACCACATGTTTTGGTTCCGTCTGGTACGTAATACATCTTTTCATACTCCTTAATAATTCTCTTCATGTACTTCAAAATAACTCTGTGGATGATTACATACCGGACATACCTCAGGAGCCTTTGTTCCTACCACGATATGTCCGCAGTTACGGCATTCCCATACCTTAACTTCGCTCTTTTCAAATACCTGTGAAGTTTCAATATTCTTAAGAAGTGCACGATATCTTTCCTCATGGTGCTTCTCAATCTCACCTACTGCCCTGAATTTTGCTGCAAGCTCAGGGAATCCTTCTTCCTCAGCTGTTTTAGCAAAGCCATCATACATATCTGTCCACTCATAATTTTCGCCTTCTGCCGCTGCCACCAGGTTTTCCTTTGTATCACCAATTCCTGCTAATTCCTTGAACCACATCTTTGCATGTTCTTTCTCATTATCTGCAGTCTTTAAAAACAATGCTGACATCTGCTCGTAACCTTCCTTTTTCGCTACAGAAGCAAAATAGGTATACTTATTTCTTGCCTGTGATTCCCCTGCAAATGCCTCCTGTAAATTCTTCTCTGTCTGTGTTCCTGCATATTTGTTTGCTGCCATCTCTTTTACCTCCGTTTTCTTTACTACTTTTTCAAAATCTGATGCCGGGTGCTTGCACAAAGGACATATAAAGTCATCTGGTAATTCCTCGCCTACATATTCATATCCGCAAATTCTGCAACGCCATATTGTCTGACCGTCCTCTGTTTTTCCAACCTCCTGTGGCTTAGGCTTAATATTATTCTGATAATAATCATATGTTACTGAAGGAACATTGCTTAAAACTTCCATATCGGTTATCTCACCGATAAACATCGTATGTGAACCCAAGTCCTCTGTTTTAGTAACTGTCACAGAAATGTATGCATTTGTACCTTCTGTAATATAATAAATACCATTTGTGCCCCTGGCACACTGCTCAAAGGCTTCAAACTTATTGGTATCTCTTCCTGATTGGAAGCCAAAATGTTTGAACAATTCAAATTGTGCCTTCTGACTTAAGACTGATACAGTAAATTTTCCGGTTCTTTGAATCATATCATGCGTATAATTTGCCTTATTTACACAGATACTTAACTGGTTTGGTTCCGAAGCTGCCTGAATGGCTGTATTAATGATGCATCCGTTATCTTTTTCTGCTTCTTTAGCGGTCAATATAAACAGTCCATAACTCAACTTATACATTGCTTTCCTATCCATGCTGTTCCTCCTTTACCTTCTCCCTGCATTTCGGCAAATGCCTTTAAATGAAATATCATAATCCACAAATTCAATTCCATGAGTGTTATGAATTCTTTCCAGTAAATCCGGTATTTGATCCATATCCACATCAAAAATTTCACCGCACTTTATACATCTTACATGGTAATGATTTTTCAATGTAAAATCAAATCGGTTCGGTCCATTCGGAACTTCAACCTTTCTTAATGCACCTTCCTCTACCAATATATCAAGATTTCTATATACAGTTCCTTTTCCAATTGTTGGATATGCTTCTTTTATAAATTCATACACTTCATTTGCCGTAACGTGTCTTCTCATTTCGTATACGGTATTTCTTACGAGATCTTTTTGAATGGTATTTCTCCTACTTGTCATTCGTCCTCCTTATTAGGATTAGTTCTTAATAAGGATTATATACCACCATCATCCTGCTGTCAATAAAAATAGTAATAATTCTCATTATTATAAAAACTGCCAAACTGAGCATCTTTTACCTGAATAACTATTTTATTTTGCGTTCAAATACATATTCTGAATCTGAAGATAAATCAGACCTAAACGAATATCCGAGTCTGTCAAATTTCTGAATCTCCACCGGATTTTCAATATTATTTTCCGCTATGAATCTGACCATTTCACCACGAGCCATCTTGGCATAGGTACCTTTTGTTACCAATTTATCTCCGGATAACTCACAAAATACAATCGTAATATATCTGTCCTGTGGTGTCAGATACTTTTCTATACATTTTGAGTATTCTTTTGATGCAAGATTAATGATAATCCTGCTGTCATCAATTACTGAGCGGTATAACAATTCTCCCCAGTACTCATACAGATTTTTTGCATCTCCAATTCCAACCTTTGTTGCAGGTTGATGATGAGATTTGTTCCTTACAGGAAGATTTGCAGGAGTCCCAGCAGGAATCAGAGAAAGCGCAGAAACAGGCGGACAAATACCAGAAGCGCATGAATGAACTTGCTCCTATGGTTAAGAACATGGAGAAGCTGGCGGCGGATTTTTCCGCAGACCCGGAGCAGACGCTTTCAGAAGCAGCAGTTATGGAATCTGCAAAGTCGTATCGGGAAAAGAAAGCAAAGCCGTTGGTAAAGAAAATCGTACAAGTCATGCGCTCTGTTTATTCGGCGTATCTGGATATTTCAAATAAGTTTACAAAGCTGCAAGCGGCATATAACAGGGAACGGAGCGGAAGCGAGCGGCTGACAAACAGGCTGGAAGAAGTCTTGGAAGAAAACCGGGAATTGAGGATAGTGGCGGCAGATTTTGGGCGTATAAAAGCTGTGGTCGGCTCTGAACAGGTTAATGCGATGATTGACCGGGCAAAGCAGCAGGAACAGATAGAAGCCGAGCAGAAACGGGCTGCAAGGAGAAAACATAATCGGGAAGCCCGTTGACAGACGGAGGCTGCTTAAAGCCCTCTTAGCTGCCATGGAGCGAATCCCCCGCCAGTTAGTCAAGAGCGGTGTAGTCGTTCAGTTCACTCTTGACTGGCTGGTGGGGATTTGCTGTTTCTCTTTACTCTTTCCAATGAAGAAGCTATAATTAAGTTATGAAAATTAGAGAAAGGGTTAGGGAGAATGGATATTATAAAGGAATTAAAAAGAGATGGTATGTTGCTGAAAAAGATTCCTAAAAAAGAGCAAACGATAGAACTTTGCAAAGCGGCTATTAGACAAAATCCTTTAGCCTTACAGTTTGTGTCCAGAAAGTGCTTAGATTCCAAAATGTGTTTGGCAGCAGTAAAAAAGAATGGACAAGCATTTCGGTATGTCCCTGGACAGTTTGTTACTAAACGAATGTGTGAATTAGCAGTTGAAGCAGCCCCGGAATTATTGAATAATGTGCCAGAAAATTTTAGAACATCAACGATTTGTATAAATGCAATTAAAAAAGATGTAAATATATTGTCGTTTATTTCACAGAAAAAAAGATATGAATTGTTTGATGATAGTACGGAAATTGATTTAATAGAAAAAATTGTTGCACATAACCCTAAGTGGTTAGTGTATATGCCTAATCGCCCAGATGTGAAGGCATTATGTATAAATTATATGGAAGAAGATTTTTCTATTGCACAGTATATGCCAGAACAGGTGAAAATATCTAAAGATATTTTGAGTTATCAAAAATCAAAAGGGAAAATACAATTTACACACAAATATTATGATTCTGAGGAGAAAAAGTTTAATGTCAAAATTAAAGTGGTATGTGGGCATCATAAATCAATATTTGACGACAAAAAGATAATAGAAGAATCATATTGTGTCCAAGAAAAATTTGAAGATTTTGGCAAATTCTATGTTTTTTTAGAAGGAAATCTTTTTGATGCCGAGTTGAGAAGTTTTGATTTTCGTGGAATTGATTTAAGAAATTATAATATTGAAGGTGCAATTATCAATAGTGAGATATTGCAATCGCAAGGACTATATGACGGAACATATTTTGCTACTATAAAAAAGACTTTGGAAACTGACGAAATTATGGAAAATAATGAAATTATGATACCTGATGAATTTTGTTATCCTAAGCCCGTTGACGATGATGAACATGAACGGTTTGATATTAACCATATTCCGTTTTTTTATATTAGCGATATCCATTTGGCACATCGAGTTTGCAATAAATTTAAGGATAAGGCAACAAAAGAAGAAATACGTTCATATATAAAATTTTTGGCAAGAAGCATGGTTCGCTCCATTGGAACTAGACCATTTAATAGTTATTTGCTGATTGCAGGGGATACTTCATCTATTTTTGAGTTTACGGTTATCTTTTATAATGAGCTTATACAGTGGTGGAACCCAAATCAGATAGTGGTTGTGCCTGGTAATCACGAATTATGGGATCCTTATGTTGAGATGGAAGATAATGTAGAGATATATAGAAAATTTTTTGCGAAATTAGGTATAGTATTTTTGCAAATGATTTAATGTGTGTAGAAGATAGAAAAAAATGTGAAATATTCAGTGAAGCAGAAATACAGAAAGAGCAAAGAAGAGTTACGGAATAAGGCTCAATGTAGTTCGGTTATTATTTTAGGTGGAATAGGATTTAGCGGTTTAAATAAAAAAATTTAATGCGTCAAATATACGATATGGGAAAAGTTTTGATGAATTATCAAGAGAAGCAGCGTGGAAGAAAGATATACAAGAGACAAATCGTTTTAATACTATATACACAAAAATACTGGAATGTTTAGGGAAAAATAGAGTTATAGTCCTTACGCACGTCAAGAAAGGGGACTGGAATACAGAAGTACACAATCCATATTGGATATATTTGAACGGACATAATCACCAAAACTTTTATGAAATAAGCGATAGGCGAACTATATATGCTGATAATCAAATTGGATATAGAGCAAAGAATATTGGATTAAAATATTTCTATTGTGATAATGATTATGACATATTTGCTTATTATCAAGATGGAGTACATGAAATAACAAAAGAGCAGTATATTGATTTTAACAGAGGGAAATTGGTTTCCATGTCATTAAAAAGGGAAGATGGAACAATTTATATGTTAAAAAGAGATAATATGTATTTATTTTTAATATATTGCGAATATTCAAAACGTTCAATAGGAAAATCTCTTTATCTTATGAACGGTGGCAAATTGGGGAGATTAAGACGAAATAGACTGGAAGATTTATCTTATTATTATGCTAATCTTGAAAAATATGCGGAAAATGTAAATCAACTACTATATAGATATGCAGGAGGTCAACAGAAGCTTTCTGAATTTATTAAGCATCTCGGAGGTTCTGGAAAGATACATGGTTGCATTGTTGATGTGGAAAGACCAAACGAACTAGAAGGATTTTCATATTGTCATTTATTTGTTAATCCGCTAGATGGAAAAGTAACGCCATATTTTGCTTATGATGTAAAATCAAGAATTGTTTACAAAGATTTAAAAACCCTGTTGCAAGCGCATGATAGCTGCAAGTTAATGCTAATAATTATTTGCGGATTGAAAAAGAAGCTGCAAATAATTTGCCGATTGTCCAATATTCGGGGCAGATGGAAGAATGGGAAAATGAAGATGCTATGTATGATGAGGGTAGTTATCTTTATAAAATTTCTCGAATTATAAAAAGTTTGCAATATTGCACAGAGAAAAATATTGTGCGTTTATGGAATGAAGAACTGCTGAATTATGATTTTGTAAATCGGATTAAACAATCGAATCAGATTGATGAAATTGTAGATGATAGACTAATGATTGATGAAAAGAGTGTTTAATGGTAATGTTACGATTTAGATGCTCTGGAATCCTTATATTTTGAGAGATTCCAGATACATAGGAGGAGACTAATGATTAAGAGAGGGTTGAAAAACTGGAAGGATATTTCTGATTTGCAAGGAATGCTATTTTTTGTACAGCGGATGTAGTAGAATGTGTAAACAAAGCGAAGCAGATGCGAAATGTCACCTCGCCGCTTGTGTTTCATAGTGACAGAGGTATACAATTCGTATCCCAGGCATTCCAGAAAGTAACAGAAGGAATGATAAACAGTTACTCAAAGAAAGCATACCCATGGGATAATGCATGCATAGAATCCTTTCATTCACTATTAAAACGAGAATGGCTGAATCGCTTTAAAATATTTGATTATAACATGCATACCGCCTTGTTTTTGAGTACATAGAGACATTTTATAATACAGTAAGGATTCATAGTCATTGTGGATATCTTTCGCCTGATGAGTATGAAAAACAATACAGGAATAAACTATTAGAGCTGGAGCAAAAACTTGCCGGCTAAGTATGCTGGCAAGATGGAAAAAGAGAGTATGAAACTTTTTCTGTAAAATAATGTTTGGAAGGTTCTTCTATGATACAATAAATATCATTAGGAGGACCTTTTATTATGGCAAGACAAAAGAAACCGGTACATCGAGTACAAATGACCGAAGGAAAACGAAACATCATCCATCAGCTCCTGGAAGAGTATGATATCCAGTCTGCTGAAGACATCCAGGATGCGCTCAAGGATCTTTTAGGCGGTACCATTAAGGAAATGATGGAAGCGGAAATGGACGATCATCTCGGCTATGAAAAATCAGAACGTTCGGATCATGATGATTACCGCAATGGGTATAAGCGCAAACAGCTCAACAGCCGATATGGATCGATGGAAATCGAAGTGCCGCAGGACCGAAAATCAACATTTGAACCACAGGTGGTGAAAAAACGTCAGAAAGATATTTCTGATATTGATCAGAAGATCATTTCCATGTATGCCAAAGGAATGACTACCCGACAGATTTCCGAAACCATCGAAGATATTTATGGCTTTGAGACCTCGGAGAGTTTTATTTCCGATGTAACCGATAAGATCCTGCCACAGATCGAAGACTGGCAGAACCGGCCATTGGACGAAGTCTATCCCATTCTCTACATCGACGCAATTCACTATTCCGTAAGAGATAATGGTGTAATCCGAAAGCTTGCAGCTTACGTGATTCTTGGAATCAACACGGAAGGAAAGAAAGAGGTTCTGACCATCAGCGTTGGCGACAACGAAAGCGCAAAATACTGGCTTTCCGTTATGAACGAACTGAAAAACCGGGGTGTCAAAGATGTATTAATCATCTGTGCAGATGGTTTAACCGGCATCAAAGAAGCAATCGCTGCTGCTTTTCCAAAAACCGAGTATCAGCGCTGTATCGTACACCAGGTAAGAAACACACTGAAATATGTCCCTGACAAGGACAGAAAAGCATTTGCAGCGGATCTGAAGACCATTTATCAGGCCGCAGATGAAAAGAAAGCGCTGGCAGCCTTAGATCGTGTAACTGAAAAATGGTCTCCCAAATATCCGAATTCCATGAAACGCTGGAAGGATAACTGGGATGCCATCTCTCCAATTTTCAAGTTTTCAACGACGGTCAGAACGGTGATTTATACCACCAATGCGATTGAATCCCTGAATTCCACCTACCGGAAGCTGAATCGGCAGAGAAGCGTATTCCCAAGCGATACGGCCCTTTTAAAAGCGCTGTACCTGGCCACTTTTGAGGCTACGAAAAAATGGACCAGTACGATTCGAAACTGGGCGCAGGTATATGGCGAACTGAGTATTATGTACGAAGGTCGTCTTCCAGAATAACGAGTAAACCGACGATCAAGACAGGCGGAAAACCGCCTGCTCTTGACATGCCATTCAACAACTGTTATATATAAAACAAGGGTGAAAAGCTCAAACTGTAAGCTCACCACCCTTGCATATCATAGAAGAATCTTATTTACAGACTTTTTCTCACAGTCTCTGGAAAAAAGTTATTCTTAATTTGTACTTTTTCTTGACATATGATCAAATCCAGCCAACAGAACGAAATGTTCATGCGGCTCCCTGGTGCATGGGTTCTGTCATAGTAATACTGGAAATCTGGAAGTGGGACATCTTTCCTCTGTAGATTTTTCTGCGGATAGAAAAGGTTCTCAACTTCCTTAGGTGCCATCATTCGGAGTTCCTCGATTGGGATTCCGTTGGCATGGTATCGGCTCATGATCAGATTTAATGTACCTGAGCCAATCTTGTAACGGTCCATAACGGACCTGGTCTGGCATCCATTCAAACGCATCTGGATGGAGCCGATAATCGTGTTGTAGTCTTGCATAGTTATGCCTCCTTTCGCAATCATTTGATAACTACGAAAGAACTATAACACGTTGAAAACTTATTGATCAGCTGAAGCGGAAACGCGTTCAGTTACATCCGGAAAGACTGATCAGCTCTTAGCGGAATGCGTGGTCAGATGAGCCGGAATTTGCACTATTTTCCAATTGACTTATAGATATATTATAAAATCTGTCAAATAAATATTCATACGAATGCAAGCAATTTCATAATCAAACAGAGCTTGAGAGACAACCACATTTTCGATTGTCTATCAAGCTCTGTTTATCTCTTAGTACTTCAGATTATTCATTATTACTCTGCCTTTGACTTTGCTAACATAGCAATATCCCCCACACCATTTAAAACCATAGTTGGACGATACGCATAAGTTTTGAGCGTATCCTTCGTTGAACATCCAGAAAGAACCAATACGGTAGACATACCACTTTCCATACCAGAAATTACATCCGTATCCATCCGATCTCCAACCATCACTGCTTCTGCAGAATGACAGCCAAGCATATTTAATCCGGTTCTCATCATCAGTGGATTCGGTTTTCCACAGAAATATGCCTGTGTTCCTGTTGCCATTTCTATAGGTGCAATCAATGCACGACAAGCAGGAGCAATGCCGTTCTCAATCGGTCCGGAAACATCTGAGTTTGCTCCGATCAGCTTTGCACCTTTCAGAACTAAATTCGTTGCTT